>Ga0209343_10000630_pt1 | contig 48968 bp, 48 predicted proteins | sample RifCSPlowO2_02_FD_184026 | JGI IMG/M metagenome (GOLD analysis project Ga0209343, IMG submission 184026) | Groundwater microbial communities from Rifle, Colorado - Rifle CSP2_plank lowO2_0.2 (SPAdes) (version 2) | ecosystem: Environmental > Aquatic > Deep subsurface > Groundwater | place...
GCCAAGCAGATGAACTTGTAAGCCTAAGTGATGCAGGTGTTACTTCTATAAGTTTAGATGTAGTAGGTACAAACATAGAAGTAAATGGCAATCTTATTACAGAAGCATCTCGTTATACAGATAGTGAGGGCAACCTTGAGCTGGCAGCAGATGTTGAACTTGCATTTGACAGCCGTATCACAAAGATAGACACTTCGACTATACTGGACTATACAGAACATCCAGACTCAAGCACAGTTCCAAATCTAAGAGGTTATGGAATAGTAAGTGACAGTTATATAACTTACAATATAGATGAGAACTTCAGAACACTGGCTTTTTCCTCGTTCCCATGTTCTACTTGGGAATGCATACATAAATAAAACAAAATAATAAACTAAGATACATACTCCCAAGCGAAGCGTGGGAGGAAGAAAACAGTATGGAAGCTTATACTTTTAATGCTCCTGGTATCAGAGGTTTAAGTGCTGAAGCACATAAAAAACTTGGAATCTGAATCTACTTTAGTTAAATTTATAAAAAAAAGAAATATAATTCATATATAAGTATAAAATATATATAATAAGAAATATATTTCATATTAGGAACTTTTATGACGCTTCAAGAGCTCGGATTGGAGATAAAAAATCTTCGCAAACAGAACAAATACTCTCAAGATGATATGGAAAACTTCAGTGGCATAACAAAAAGAACTATATCTAAAATAGAAAACGGCTTTGTGGATGAAGTAGGCATTAAAAAAGTGGAGATGATTTTAAATCTGCTTGGATATGAACTAAGCCTAAGACAAAAAGGTCGTCCAAAAACATTAGAAGAGTTGCAAGATGAAAGAAAATAGTTTAAAAATCTACCTCAATAAAATACATAGCGGTAATCTGACATATGAAGATGATAGATATATTTTTAACTATCTTGAGAGTGCAAAAGATGTAGTAAGTTTGACAATGCCCATCCGTGCGGCTAGTTGGGATAGCAAAAAACTGCACCCGATTTTTCAGATGAATATCCCAGAGGGTGCGCTTAAGGAAGCTATCAAAAACCATTTTGCAAAAATTGTGCAGATGGATGATATGAATCTTTTAAGGCTTATCGGTCCTTATATGCTAGGTCGCGTAAAGTTTGAGAAGATTATCGATAAAGAAGAGGTTTTAGAGCTGGATACTATCTTAAACTCTTCAAAGCAAAATCTTTTTAATGAACTGATGGAGAGATTTGCCATCCGCTCAGGGGTTTCAGGAATCCAGCCAAAACTGCTTTTAAGCGCTCACAATAAAACTACCATGAAGTTTGAACACTATATAATCAAATCTTGGGAGAAAGAGTATCCAAACCTCGCTCTCAATGAGTACTTTTGTATGCGCGCCGTTCAAAATGCAAATCTTCCTACACCTGAATTTTATCTGAGTGATGATTTTTCCATGTTTGTTATGAAGCGATTTGACATTAAAGAAGAGGGCAGTTACTTTGGTTTTGAAGATATGTGCGTACTTACTGCAAGAGAAACAGAGCAAAAATACGAGGGAAGCTATGAAGAGATATCAAGAGTAATCAGAGATGTTATCCCTGCCTCAAAGCAAAAAGAGAGCCTGAAAATATTTTTTAAAGCTATTATAATGAACCATCTTTTGCAAAACGGCGACGGGCATCTCAAAAACTACGGGGTACTTTATGAGAAAGACTTTAATAATGCTTTTTTAGCACCTATCTATGATGTAATTACCACAACCGTATATATAAAAAATGATATTCCGGCTCTTAGGCTTGGTGATGGAAAACTTTGGTGGAAGGAAAAAACTTACAAAACTTTTGCAAAGCAGAGTTGCATCATCTCAAACAAAGAGTATGAAGAGATACTACAAGAGTGCTGCGAGGCTATAAAAACAACAAAAAAAGAGGTCGAGATTTTTGCACAAAAAAATCAAATCGTTCAAGAGTTCCTCTCTTTACTAACAAATAACTGGAAGGATTCAATAAAATTTGCATAGCCTAATACCTAAACTTTGCGATTATTGGGTTATGGTCTGAAATTTTTTTGCTGTCAATTACTTTTGAGTATATCAAATCCAAATCTCTGTAAAAGATATAATCCAGCGAGTTTGAGAAAATCTTTTTAATATCTTTTTCATCGCTGAATTCTACTTTTTTTAAGCCCAAATCATCGCTAAATTCTTGTAGATATTGCACTCTCTTTATATTCCAAGTATTGAAATCTCCGGCAACTATCATAGCTCCTTTATGGGATTTTATGCTCAGCTGTATGTGACGCAGCTCGTTTTTAAAATCACTGTTATGCACAAAGTTTATAGCATGCAGATTGACCATAAGAAGCCTCTGCCCATCTGAAATTTTATGGTGCGTTATAAGTGAAATTTTGTGTGTAGCACATCGCAACTCTTGCTTTTTTGTCAGCAAAGAGAGTTCATCATGGCAAGATGATTTAAAGGCGCTCAAAACCCCGAAAATATGTTTTTTTGTCTCTATATTTGGCGACAAAACATATGAATAGTCATGCACATCAAGCTCATGAGATAGGCTTTTTTTAACCTCTTGAAGAAGTAAAATATCGAGATTGTGGCTTTTTATAAGTGAGCCGATAAAATCTTTATAACTGCTCTTAAGCGTAAGTTTTGCGACATTCCAGCATAAAAGAGTAAACTCGTTTTGGAGTTCTGACTCTTGATGTTTTAGGGATTTTATGAAACTGTTTGGTTTAAACATATTTAAACTTTAGCATTAGAGTTGCGGTGCCATTATTCGCATAAGGTTTTCAAAAACTCTTTTAAAATCAGATACGCCTTTTGTTCCAAAAGAGGAGTTGCTTATAAGTTTCTCTGCCCACTCCTCTATCTCATTGATAATCTTTATGGAGTAAACAAAGGTGGCGACCTCGTAGTTCAAAAAGAGGCTTCTGTTGTCAAAATTTACGCTTCCAAGCACTACGCTTTTGTTGTCAAAAAGTATAGCTTTTGCATGAAGCATCGCTCCGTTATAAAGGTAGATTTTTATACCGGCTTCTTCAAGCTCTCTCATATATGAACTTCTTACAAGATTGACTATTGTGTGATTTGCCTCTTTTGGCGTTATAAGCTTGACATCCACCCCTTTATGATGGGCAATAATAAGCGCCTCGATTAGCGAGTTGTTGGGAATAAAGTATGGAGTGATAATGTAAATCCGCTCTTTTGCACCGTATATTGCAGATAAAAGCGCCTCATACAAAGCATCTTTATCCATATCCGGTCCGGATGGAACAACTTGCAAATAGATGTCGCCCTCTATCTCCATTTTTTGTCTCTTAAATTTGAGTCTCTCATCTGAAGCATAAAACCAATCCGAAGCAAATATTTCAAAATATTGCTCCACAGATGAGCCTTCAACAAGAAACATAATATCTTGCCATCTTTTTTTGCTGTATGTTGCTCCTAAATACTCATTAGAGAGGTTTGCTCCCCCGCTTAAAACTTTCTCATTGTCAAAAATATAGATTTTTCTATGGTTTCTTAGATTTATGTAGTTTCTAAACGGCATTTGAAATATAGGCATAAAAAATTTTATCTCTACGCCCGCTTTTTTTAACTCTCTAAGCCTATACTGAAATAGATACAAAACAATTGAGCCCAAAGAATCCATCAGTATTTTTATCTCTAAACCCTCTTTTGATTTTTTTATTAGAGCTTTTATAATCTCTTTTGTTACTTTGTCATACTCAAAAATATATGTGCTTATATGAATTGAGTTTTTTGCTTCGTTGATGCATTGCATAAATATTTCATATGTTTTTATAGGGTCCGTATATACTATAAATTGCTTATTTTGGCTTGAATCAGCTATTTTATAGTTTCTTAAAACCCTGTCTATGTTGTTTTGTATATTTTGGTCTGTCGGTTGATTTTTAAGCTTTAGAGAGCTCTTTTTGTATCTGTTTTTTCTTTTTCTCGAACCGATAATAAAGTATAGAGGAACCGAGATGTAAGGAACTAAAATAATGGAGAGAAGCCAAGCTATGATGGCGCTTGGTGAGCGTCTATGGTAGAGCATATGAATAAGTATAGCAATAATCAAAAGACCGCCAAAAATTATTAAACCGTGGTACAGATATATATTTTGCGCGTTGCTTATCTCTTCATTCATTGGAAAATTATATCATCTTTGTTAAATATTTTTAAGTATAATTGTGAAAAATTCAAAGGCTATTTAAATGTCAACATATATTTTTGGTCATACAAATCCAGACTCCGACTCCATAGTAGGAGCTATCTCACTCTCATATTTAAAAAATCAACTTGGCGAAGATTGTATAGCGACGCGTCAGGGAGACATCTCTCCTGAGACAGAGTTTATTTTAAATAGATTTGGCGGAAAATTGCCTGAGCTTAAAACCTCTTACGCAGGTGAGAGTGTTTATCTGGTAGATTTTTCAGACCTTGCCCAAGCCCCAAAAGATATAAAAGAGGCGACTATTTTAGGCATAGTTGACCATCATAAGCTAGGCGATATCACGACAGACACGCCTTTAGAGTGCTGGATACGCCCGATAGGGTGCTCAAACACCATAATCAAAGAGATGTATGATTACTATAAAGTTGAAATTCCAAAAGATATAGCAGGAATGATGATGTGCGCGATTTTGAGCGATACGGTAATATTTAAATCCCCTACCTGTACAAAAATTGATACAAAAGCGGTGAAAGAGTTGGCTGAAATTTGCGGAGTTGAAGATTATAAGGCACTTGCCATGGAGATGTTTATAGCAAAATCGGCGGTTGAGGGTGCAAGTGCGCGCAACTTAAACACGAGAGATTACAAAGCTTTTGATATGAACGGAACAAAAGTGGGCATAGGTCAGCTTGAGATGGTTGATATCTCTGTACTTGATGGCAGAATCAATGAGTTGTTTGACGATATGAAGCTTATGAAGCAAGAAGATGGACTTCATACAATCATAATTCTTTTAACAGACATTATGAAAGAGGGCTCACAGCTTTTAGTTATTAGCGATGATTTAAGCAAGGTTGAAAATGCCTTTGGAATTAAAATTCAAAATAACCAAGCGTGGCTGGATGGAGTTTTAAGCCGTAAAAAACAGGTTATCCCTTTTCTTCAACCGCAATTTTAATCTCAACATGCCCTCTAGCGGCATGTGTGCAGACAAATTTTCAAATTAATTTTTTTTGCTATTTCTCTTTTTCTTTTGTGAAATGAATAATAAATTTCAGCAAACTCATAATAATAATTCCAGATAACATTCCGGCAACTATAAAAGAGAGATACTCATTTTGAGATATTTGTTTCCCCCCGTAAGCAATAGTTGCAATTGCGATAAGAAAGGTTAGCGGCATTGAATCCCCGAGTGCGAGTAAAAAAGTACCTTTAGCACCTAAATAAGAGCTGTACGCCACAAAAGAACTAACAGTTCTTACGAAAACAAGTGCAAGTAAAATCAATAATGCATTTGAGAGTATTTCAACGGAGAAAATAAGATTTAAATCCAGAGTCGTACCGACATATATAAAAAAGAGCGGAACCAAAAAGCCAAATCCTATCTTATGTAGTGTTTGCGGCAAGTCAGTTTTATGTTCAAAAAAGTTTGCTATAAAAATTCCGGCAAAGAAGGCTCCTAAAACCATATCTATATTTAAAAAATTCATAATTGAAGTAAGAACAATAAATAGCGCTACACTAATCCGTATGCTTTGTACTTTAGAATCATCATCCGGCATAATCATTTTTTTAAGCTCAGGATACCACCAAAAAATCAAATTTACAAACTTAAATGAGTAATAAATAGCAAATAAAACACCAAAGAAAATAAGTACATGCAGATATAGCTCCATCTTTAATCCGTAATGCACATATGACTCGAAGATAACAATTGCAGAAATACTTATAATCTCACCTATAACGCCTACAATAAGCACAACTTCAATCCATTTGTGCTCTTTTCCATGTTCGTTTATAAGCGCCATAATCATTCCAAGCGAGACGATAGGAATGGCAACGATGTAAACAGGATTTAAATTGAATGTTAAATAGAGTAAAAAAGAGAGCGTGTATAGCGTTGCAAAGTAGATAATCGCTTTGTTTAAGAGATTGTTTTTGTGTTTTGCGTATTTTTTCAAATCTATCTCAAGTCCGGCTAAAAACATAAGATAGAAAAAACCAATTTTAGCTATTTTTGCAAATATATCATTTCCTAAATCTATAAAGCCGATCCATACGGCAATTGAGCCCAAGAGTATCTCAACAACAACAATAGGCAAACGGCTAATCTGTGAAATTATAGGTGACGATATTAGCAGTAGAGCCAGTTTTGTAAAAAGAATATAGTTTTCCATAAAGTTCCGGATTAAATTTTGGGGATTATACTACAAAGATACTTATATGCTCAAATTCAAAAGCAACGCAATAATCTCTAAATTTAAATTTATTTAGTATTATTATAGGAATAAAAGATAAAAATATAATTTTCATATCAGCAAAGGCGACAAATTGAGCAGAAGAAGCAAAACTAAAGAGACAAAAAGAGATACCCTGACATTTTCGTCCAAAGATTTTCTTCCTACTACAAGAGAAGAAATGGACGCCAGAGGCTGGAAGCAGTGCGATATTATCCTAGTTAGCGGAGACGCCTATATAGACTCCCCGTTTATCGGCGTTGCAATGGTCGGGCGGATGCTTGAGAGAATGGGTTATCGTGTCGGAATGATTGGTCAGCCTGATATTAACAGCGATGTTGATATTAAACGCCTTGGAGAACCTCGTCTTTACTGGGGAGTAAGCGGCGGAAGCGTTGACAGTATGGTTTCAAACTATACCGCTACAAAAAGATTTAGAAACACTGATGACTATACCCCGGGCGGAAAAAACGACAAAAGACCCGACCGCGCACTTAGCGTCTACTGCAACTTGATAAGAAGATATTTTAAAAATACCGTTCCGCTTGTTTTAGGCGGAATAGAGGCGAGTTTGCGAAGGGTTACCCACTATGACTACTGGGCGGACAGACTGAAAAAACCGATTCTTTTTGATGCAAAAGCGGACATTATTGTTTATGGAATGGGCGAGATAGCACTGGAACAACTCACCCGCGCCTTGGATGAAGGGAGGGATTATACAGATATAAGAGGACTTAGCTATATCTCAAAAGAGCCTAAGTATGAATATATACAGCTTCCGTCGCATCAAGAGTGTCTGGATGACAAAGAGAAGTATATAGACCTGTTTGACGACTTTTATGACAACAACGACCCAATAAGTGCAAAAGGGCTTTGTCAGCCTGTTGATAGCCGTTTTTTAATCCAAAATCCGCCGTGCGACTATCTCAACCAGTCCGAGATGGATGCCAACTCAAATCTTCCATTTACAAGAGAGCTTCATCCCTACTACGCAAAAGACGGAAAAGTGAAGTGTTTAGAGACCATAAAATTTTCTATTATGACGCATCACGGCTGTTGGGGCGAGTGCAACTTCTGCGCAATCGGCGTTCATCAAGGCAGAACCATACGAACAAGAACGGAGGAGAATATTCTCCAAGAGGCAAGAGATTTCAACAAATACAAGGATTACAAGGGAATCATCTCCGATGTCGGCGGACCGACTGCCAATATGTACGGATATGAGTGTGACAAGAAGCTTAAAAAAGGTACATGCGACGACATCAGATGTGTAGATGCCGATAGGCTCTGCAAGGTTATGCATGTCGACCATAGCCGAAATATAAATCTGCTTAGAAAAATCAGGGAAGTCGAGGGTGTCAGAAAGGCGTTTATTGCCTCCGGTGTCAGATATGATTTGATTACAGCGGATAAAAAACATGGATACTCATACCTAAAAGAGATGGTGCAGCACCACATATCAGGACAGCTTAAAGTTGCTCCCGAACATACACAACAGCATGTTCTTGAGCTTATGGGCAAACCCGGTAAAGAGACTTTGGTTGATTTCAAAAAGATGTATGACCAGCTAAATAAAGAAGAGGGCAAGAACCAGTTTTTAACCTACTATCTCATAGCCGCTCATCCAGGGTGCGAAGAGAAGGATATGCATGAGTTAAAGAGGTTTACAACCGAAGAGCTAAAGATGAATCCGGAACAGGCTCAAGTTTTTACTCCGACACCCGGAACATACTCGGCGGTGATGTATTATACGGAGATGGACCCAAAAACACGCAAAAAAATATTTGTTGAAAAAGATACGAAAAGAAAAGAGAAACAGAAGAGAATAGTGGTTGAGAAAGATTGTTTTAAAAGCGGATTTGCATCGTAAATATACACGCGCTAAGAGATAATGCAAAAAATGTTCCAACTATTACATTCTTTTCAGTTTTAATACTCTACAATATACAAAAATATTAGATTACGAGTATTAAATAATGAGAGTAGACAAGTTTTTAAATTCGGTAAATATAACAAAAAGACGCTCAGTTTCGCAAGACATGATAGAGAGCGGCGTTGTTCTTGTAAACGGTGTGGTTGCAAAAGCCAGTAAAAATGTTGAGGTCGGGACTGTTATTACAATTAACTATCTTGAGTCTGTAAAAAAGTATAAAATTCTTCAAATCCCGAGTGCAAAATCAACACCAAAAAGTTTGCAAAGTGAGTATATCGAGGAGATTTTATGAGTTATGAAGAGGCTAAGAGGTCGTTTTCTTCACTCTTCAGACATGAGATGAGTGATGAGGAGATGAGGGAGTTTTTACTTAGCGTAAAGCTTGATGAAAATACCAATACTCAAACTATTGCCGCTGCTGCCGAAGTTATGCGCTCTTTTGCAATTTTGCTTCCCATATCTGATGATTTGCGCTCAAAAGTAATCGATATTGTAGGAACAGGCGGAGACAAGATAGGAAGTTTTAATATCTCTTCAACTGTTTCGATATTGGCGGCATCATGCGGGAGCATGGTTGCAAAACATGGAAGCCGCTCCGTTACCTCAAAGTCCGGCAGTGCCGATATGTTTGAAGAGCTCGGAGTGCGTTTGGATTTGGACATAGAGAAGAGTGCTAGACTTTTAGAAGAGTCGGGTTTTACTTTTATGTTTGCGCAAAATCATCATCCTGCCATGAAGTTTATTATGCCGGTTAGAAAAACAATACCCGATAAAACTATTTTCAATATTTTGGGTCCGCTTACAAATCCCGCAGGAGCGAAAAAATCTCTTCTTGGAGTTTTTCATAAATCATTTGTTCCGAAAATGGCAGAGGCACTTCGCATCAACGGCGCTGTTTCTACTATGGTTGTAAGTTCGGCGGAGGGAATGGATGAGATAAGCATAAGCGATATTACATATGCTTCTCGTCTTCATAACAGTACAATTAGCGAGTTTATCATTGACCCGCAGGAGTATGGCATAAAAAGAGCTCCTCTGGGTGCCATAGTCGGCGGTGACTCAAAAGAGAATGCGCTAATATTACATAATATCTTTAATGGCAAATCGACAGATGCACAAAGGGATATTGTACTTGTAAATACAGCTTCTGCTTTGATGGTTGATGGTTTGGCTCGTGATATTCAAGATGGGTTGGAAATGGCGCGAGATGCCATAAAAACAGGAAAAGCCAAAGAAAAGCTAAAGCAAATCATTGAGATATCAAACAAGTTATGAAAAAATATTTGCTTAGCCTTGATGAAATTGATGTTGTAATTCAGGATGTTGCCAAAAATTTCAGCAACGGCGTTATTGTCTTGCGCGGAGATTTGGCAGCGGGTAAGACTACTTTTGTAAAAAAAATGGTTAAATTTTTAGGTGTAGATGAAGAGGTGACTTCGCCGACATTTTCGCTTCAGCACTGCTACGGAGATAAAATTTTTCATTACGACATGTACAATCACGGACTGGAACATTTTATCTCTTTGGGGATGTTGGAAGAGCTGGAGAGAGATGGGCTTCATTTTGTGGAGTGGGGAGACGATGAGTTGGTTAAAATTTTGAATTCGGCTGAAATAAAGACCATGGTAATAGATATAGAAAAAATTTCTGACAACAAAAGAGAGTATAAAATATGCACATATTAAAAGCGGTAGATTTAAAGAAAAAAGTAAAAGATTTAGAGATAGTAAAAGGGATGAGCCTAGAGGTTAGAAGCGGCGAAGTAGTCGGACTTCTTGGACCAAACGGCGCAGGAAAGACAACGACTTTTTATATGATTTGCGGACTTGTTGAAGCAAGCGGCGGAGAGGTCTTTTTTGATGATGAAAATCTCTCAGGCATGCCGCTTCACCAAAGAGCGCTCAAAGGGATAGGTTACCTTCCTCAAGAGGCGTCTATATTTAAGGATTTGAGCGTTGAGGATAATCTTCTTATCGCTGCAGAGGTAAAAATAAAAGATAAAGAGGCTCAAGAGAAGAGAATCTTGCAGCTTCTTGATATGTTCAACATCGAGCCAATCCGTTACCGTAAAGGCGTTAGCTTAAGCGGCGGGGAGCGTCGTCGTGTCGAGATAGCCAGAGCTTTGGTAAATGAGCCGAAATTTTTACTTCTTGATGAGCCGTTTGCGGGTGTTGACCCCATAGCTGTTATGGATATTCAGATGGTCATTAAACAGCTAGTCTCTTATGGAATCGGTGTACTTATTACAGACCATAATGTTAGAGAAACTTTGGCAGTTTGCGACAGGGCGTATGTTATAAAATCCGGTTCACTCTTAGCTAGCGGGACAAGTGAAGAGATAGGTCAAAACGCAGATGTGCGTAAATACTACCTTGGCGAGGAGTTTAAGCTCTAAGAGGCTTAAGGAGATATGGCAGCATTAAAGCAGACGCAGAGTGTAGAGAATAAGCATAAACTTTCAAATACTCTACGCAATTGGCTGCCCATTTTACACTCAAGCCTAAGCGATTTGGGCGAAGCGATGTCTCCGTTTATAGATGGAAATCCTGTTGTTGAAGTTACTTCCGGATTTGAAGAGAGCTTTGAGAAGTTTATTCCAAAAAAAATCATAAGCAGTTCCGTTAGTAACTCGAGAACCGAGCAGATAGAAGCGCTTACAATCGCAAATCGCTCTTTATATGATGTTTTAGACGAGCAGATAGAAGCTCCGCTTTTCCCAACCCCGCTCTCTCAAAAAATCGCCTCTTTTGTTGTTGCAAATCTTGATGAGAATGGTTACTATGAGGGTGAGAGCGAAGCTTTTTGTGCTAAAGAAAACATCGATATATTAGAATTTGAAAAAATCCGCCTCCGTTTTGCCCATGTTGAACCTGTCGGGATTGCTGCAAAAAACCTCGCCGAGTCATTTCTGTTTCAGCTGGATAGTTCCGATATTAAAGACAACGCATACTCTTTGGCCATAAAAGTCATAAAAGATATTGAAAATATTTACGCATACTCTGATGAAGAGAATTTTGCAGAGGTAATGCGTGTGCTTGGTACTTTTAAAAACCCTCCCGCTATCGAGTATCAGGAGGAGTCATCGCATGTTGTTCCTGATTTGATGATATTTTTCAATGACGATGACTCAATAGAGGTAAAGCTTAATGATGCCTACTACCCGATAATTAACATCGACACAAATTACGGTGTTGAGCATGAGTATGTAGCTCAAAAGATTAAAGAGGCAAAAAGCCTCGTAGATGCCCTTGACATGAGAAAAGCAACACTCTACAAAGTTGGATTGATGATAGTTGAGTACCAATATGGGTTTTTTACCGGCGGAGCTATTATGCCGCTCACTCTTAAGACCCTCGCAGATGAGTTTGGACATAACCCCTCTACCATATCAAGAGCAATCGCAAACAAATATATAGCCTGCAACAGAGGCGTATTTGCCATGAAAGAGTTTTTTACCACCGCAATAGACGAAGATGTCTCAAACGCTGCCATAAAAGAGTTTGTTGTAAATCTGGTAAAACAGGAAAATAGAAAAAAACCGCTTAGCGATATGAAACTCTTGGAGATGATTCAAGATAAATTCAAAGTTCAGATGGTAAGACGCACCATTGCAAAGTACCGAAAACAGCTAAATATAGCAGGGTCTAGCGAGAGAAAAAAACTCTATCATTTGCATTAAAAATAAAAAAGGGTTTAAATGACTTCAATAACAAACTATCTTAATGTTACACCCCTGTAAATGAATCTCCACTTTTTTCTCATTCCCCGAGAAGAAAAAATTCATTTCAAAATGACATACTTTTTAATGAAAATAAATTATTTTGGTAGTATGGATAAAATAAATTTTAGGAGCTTAAAACGATGAACAAGCAACTTATAACAACACTGCAAAATGAATTTAATCAGCTATCAAATACGCTTGAAGATAGCACCGTAGAGTATTGGTATGCTAGGGATTTACAAAAAGTTCTTGGGTATGAAAGATGGGAAAACTTCATAAATGTAATTCATAAAGCAAAAACTGCTTGTGAAAATTCAGAAATAGAGATAACAGACCATTTTCGTGATGTCACGAAAATGGTCTTAATAGGTTCAAATACACAAAGACCCATAGAAGATATTATCCTCACTAGATACGCTTGTTATCTCATAGCTCAAAACGGCGATAGTAAAAAAGAGCAAATCGCTTTTGCTCAAACCTATTTTGCTATGCAAACACGAAAACAAGAGCTAGTAGAACAAAGACTAGAACTAGAAGATAGACTCCAAGCAAGAGCAAAACTGAGAGAATCAGAAACAGAACTTTCAAAAAATATCTTTGAGAGAGGGGTGGATGACAGTGGATTTGGTCGTATCCGTTCCAAAGGTGATACGGCACTTTTTGGTGGAAATACTACGCAAAATATGAAAGATAAATTTGGGGTGCCAAACGGTCGTCCATTGGCTGATTTTTTGCCGACTATCACTATAACAGCTAAAAATTTAGCAACTGAAATAACCAATCATAATGTCAAACAAAAAAATCTTTACGGCGAGAACTCGATTACAAACGAACATATACAAAATAATGAAAGTGTACGAGGACTTTTAAGTGAAAGAGGCATTAAACCAGAAGAGTTACCACCAGCAGAGGATTTGAAAAAACTGGAACGAAAAGTAAAGTCTGATGAAAAAAATATGATAAAGCAAAGTGCATTGCCAAAAAAGAGATAAAGAGATTGTATAGAAAATTAATGATGTTTTTAAGGTTTGAGAAGTGAGTGATATAAATATTAAAAAACTCCTAGATTTAGAGGTAGAAAAACGCAATTGTGAGGGTGAAGTATGCCTTGAGCGGCTTGACCCGATTATGGTTGCACACCGCTACAAAGACCCAACAATCTCGCTTATCTGCGCATTTTTTGCATACGGAAATGTAAAACAGATAGTGAAGTTTTTAAACTCACTTGATTTTTCGCTTCTTGCTAAAAGCGACGATGAGATAAGGGAGGGTTTGAAAAACCACTACTACCGATTTCAAAAGAGCGAGGATGTAGCCGCTCTTTTTATAGCCCTAAAACGCCTAAACGAAAAAAGCAGCTTAGAAGAGGTTTTTAAAAGAGGCTATCTTAAAAACAGAAGCACGATTGATGGCATAAACTCTCTTATAAAAACTCTGCAGGAGATTTATCCGCACAAAACCATGGGATACAGCTTTTTGATCTCACAAGTTACTACAAAAACCAAAGGAGCAGGGGCGCTCAAGCGCTGGATGATGTACTTGCGCTGGATGGTTAGAGAAGATAACATCGATATGGGACTTTGGAGCGGAGTTGATAGAAGTGATTTAATAATTCCTCTTGATACCCATACTTTCAATGTCTCAAAAAAACTGGGGCTGCTGAGCAGAAAAAGTTATGATTTGGAAGCTGCAATAGAGCTTACAAACAAACTAAAAGAGTTTGACAAAAATGACCCGCTAAAGTACGATTTTGCGCTCTACCGCATAGGGCAGGAGAAGTTGTCACTAGGGATGAGTTAGTCTGTCTCTCATCACAAAAAGAGCAAAGGATAAAACTATTGCGCAAGATGAGGCAAACATAAACAAAAGAGTGCTTCCATAGTTGTCCCATGCCCATCCAGCAACGCTTAAAGAGGCAAGTGTCGCAAAGCCCACAAATGTGTAGTAAACCCCATACGCTGTTGCTTTTAAGTCATGGGGTGCTGTATCTGAAATGATGGCTTTTGCCAAAGAGTTAAATCCGCCCGCAAAAAATCCATAGATGCCAAAACCAATCCAAACTCCCAATGTACCGAGCGTTGTCATCGCCAATGCGCCAAGACCAAAAGCAAGATAGATAAACGAGAGTAGAGTTGCTTTGCCGAATCTGTCGGCGAGTTTGCCTATGGGAATCGCAAAAAAAGCTTGTGTGAGGTTGTAGAGGGCGTATGCAAGCGGTATTATAGCCAGAGCTAGTCCGTTATCAGAGGCTTTTAATATCATAAATGAGTAGTTCATGGCAAAGAGACTAAAGAGCGTCTGAAATCCAACCAGCCAGTAAAACTGTGACGGAAGCGCACTAGGGTGAAAACTGCGCGAAGGAGCGGGTTTAAAAGGAACATCCGTAATTATAAATATGAGGATAATCATAGAGATAATTCCGGGGATTATGCTGAGCGCGAAGATTGTTCTAAATGTTGTTTCGCTCTCTCCAAGCCACCATAAAAGCCCAAACGCACTCAGCGAACCTACTAATGCACCCGCACCGTCCATCATCTTATGAAAACCAAAAACAAAACCGCTCGAACCTTTTGGCGTGGAGGCGCTGATGAGCGCGTCACGAGGCGCAACGCGAATCCCTTTGGCAAGTCTATCGCCTATGCGGATGGTCATAATCATGGTCGCACTTTGGGCAAAAAAAGCAAGAGGTTTTATGAGATTTGAGAGACCGTATCCAAATACTACAATCCCTTTTCTTCGCCCAAGCCTGTCGGAGTAGAAGCCCGAGAGGGCGATAAGCAGAGCAACGGAGAGTTCTGCCAAACCCTCAATGATGCCGATTTGCGTCTTTGTCGCATGTAAAAAACGCTCCAAAAAAATAGGCAACAGAGGAAGAATCATCTCCGTGGAAAAATCGGTAAAAAAGCTGTTAGCTCCGAGCCCGATAATGTTTCTATTTAATGGCTGTTTTTTCACTTTCTCTCTTGCTGAGTAAACTTTTACTATTATACAAATATAAGGCAAAAAATATCAATTAAAGAGCCAAATGATTACCAGTGATACCCTAAATATCCCTCAGTTATTGTTGCGTCAAACTCAGGATCAATGCCTGCTTTATCCGCTGTCAGCTTATATGACTGATGTCTTGCACCGAGTGAAAAGCCGTTGTCAAACACATACTCGACTTCAGCACCGAAACCGCTTCCCATAAGAGTGCTTGTTGATGACCTTGTACCACCGTTTATGCTTGGTTCTTCTGTTGAATACATACCTAAATATGCTCCCCATGTTCCAAATACGCCAAGCCCTTTTCCGCTTTGGTTGAAGTTGTATCCTACTCTAAAAACACCTTCCATCCCATAAAGCGGCTCATCTTGGGTACCTTCTTTTATGTTTGAACCGCTTAGGATAATGTCCGCTCCGGCAGTAAAGTATTGAAATATACGATTTCCACCGAAAGAGACGCCATACATACCGGCGCTGTTATCGCCTATTTCAAACGAACCCGCACGAACTTTTACCGCCGGATCGATTACATATGTATTTCCAAATGCATTGACACTTGCATCTTGAGCCGAAGCGGCAACTAATGAACCTAAAACCAGTGTTGAGATTAAAACTTTTTTCATTTAAGAATCCTTTTTTTATTTATGAAAGAATTATAAACAGAGTAAACGAAAGCTCTATTTCGTTTAATTATGAAGATTGAAAAAAGTTTTAACATCATCTATAAACTCTGCTTTATTGCTAAAAACTGAGCCTCTTACCAAGATTCTGTTGATTTTAGCTCTTTTATGAACATCTAAATTTGTTGTATTATCTCCGTAAAGATTGTGGCTGTACTCGCTTTTATCTGTAAGTATTATCATCTTTCCCTCATCATCAAGCAGATTTATGAGGCTTGAATATTTATAAACAAGCTCGCCTAGTTTGTCGTTTTTACTAAATTTACACTCTATGATATGCAAGTGATTATCTTTCATGGCTAAAATATCAAATTCGTTTGGAATTGAGCTATTTTGAGAGAAGTATTGATTTACCTTTACGCCAATCTCTATATCATCAAAACCCAAATCTTTTATAAGAAGATATACATAAAACTCAAACAGACCACCGGTTATATCCTTAGAATTTTTTATAAAATCAAGTTTAAGGTTTTGTATAATCTGATAGGCTCTTGGATATTTATGTTGCTTAATGGTTCTGTGAAATATATCTTTTTTCATATCGTTAAACTCATGACGATAGTTGTCAAAAAGTGCTCTAATAAGCGCTTCATGTTCTTGTGCGAACTCTTTATCTTCAAAACTCTCTATCTCCAGCCCTTTTAAAAGAAGATGGTCTTTGATTTTTAGGTGGGAGTTTAGTTTGAAATTTTGCATACTATCTTTTGTGGTTATGTTGTAACTGTTTTCATGCATATCGTATGAGATGATTTTTACGCCGTATTCCAGTGTCTTGTGGGCTAAAACTATCCCTATGTTTGAGAGCCCGTCGGTAGAGTTTATATAAACTTCAGACCACTCATTTGAGATAGCTTTTAGTTTTTCAACCAGATTGGTTATGGAGGCGAGAGAATCTTCGTCTATGATATGCTCTTGTGTTTTGATATTTAAAGAGTGTTTTTTGTTAAACATCTCAAGCGATTCTAAAACCAGTTTATGTTTCATCTTTTCGCCGAGTGCATCGTCATGAACCAGTATATGTGTAGAGATTTTATCTTTGAACTCATTATAAATTGGAAAAATCGATGAGTGAAAATCGCCTAAAATAGAAACTAAAATCATTTGTCAACCCTTTTTATTTTTGCAAAACCTTTGTGCGTTCGAATCACATAAACCTCTTCCCCATCTTCATAAATCACATCTTCATCGCGCTCTATGTTCCAGTAAGTTGCTTTATAATAAACCTTGTTCTCTTTTATCACTCCAAACCCACTTTCATTTAAAAAATCTTGAACTGTTATTTGATTCTCTTCAACATCTAAAAATTTATCTACAATTTTTGCTCTTAGTGTAATCAAAAGTATCATTGCGATTACTGAAACACTTGCAAGTTGCCATGCACCGTCATAAAACTCTACAAATATACTCAAAATTCCAACTAAAATGAAACCTATACCAAACCAAAATACAAAAAAAGAGAATATAAGTGATTCAGCTGCTATAAGTGCGATGCCTACTCCTATGAGAACCATAGGAGTTATTGGCTCAAGAATTTGTATGTCCATTGCTTGCTCCTTTAAAAAATGCATCACCTAAAACGCTCATTGAGCCAACCATCTGCGCTACATCATAAGGAAGAATCATCTTGTCCGTTGAATCACTTTGTGCTATTGCTTTAAATGCCGCTATTCTATCTTTTGCAAGCAGAAACTCTGCCGCTTTTTCATTTCTCTGCATTGCTTCGTTTATGGACTCCATGGCATTTTGCTGCCCTTGTGCCACTTTTTCCTGCTCATACTTTTTGGCATCCGCCATTCTCTCTATTGCTTCGGCTTTTAATATCTCAGACTGCTTAAATGCTTCTGCTTCTCTTATCTGTGCCTCCTTTTTAGCCTCGGCTCTTGTTTGGATTGCTCTTTTTTCTCTCTCTGCTTCCATCTGCATATTCATAGCTTTTTGTATCTCTTTTGGAACAGATATATCGCTTATTTCTACCCTTGTAATCTTGACACCCCAGTTTATAGCCGCTTCGCCTAGTGCATGCTGCAAATCTCTGTTTAGAGTATCTCTGTTTGAGAGCGTTGCGTCAAGCTCCATACTTCCTATCTCTGACCTTAGAGTTGTCATAGCAAGATTTGAGATGGATGACCTAAAATCTACTACATTATATGTCGCATCATGCGCACTGTCTATTTTGTAAAAGACAATCCCGTCAATGGAGATATTTACATTATCTTTTGTGATGACTGACTGCTTTGGAATATCCACCATCTGCTCTCTGGTTGTAAGTATGTTTCTAACGCTGTCAACTATGGGAATGATGAAATTAAGCCCGCCGCTAAGAACTTTGTTGTACTTTCCAAGTCTCTCGATTACATAAATATCAGATTGAGAGACAACTTTTACACCTTTGATAACTATAATAAGAGCAAATACAATGATTGCCCCGACAAAAATTAATGTTCCCATTTTAGATCCTTTTTTCGTTTAGATAATAGTAATGTATAACATTGAAACGAATGTACCTTTTCGTCTTGGCATAAAATGTAACTTTTAAATCACATATTAGAAAAATTTATATAATTTAATTTATATTTAATAAAGTTAACTCTAGAATCTTTTCACGACTAAAAACAAAAAGTGTTAAAGGACAATTTCTATGCAGAAAAAAAACTACGAAAAGACACTTTTTAGGCTTGTAGCTATTTTAAATAAGCTCTCAAACGGTGAAAAGTACAACTCCCAAGAGTTCGCAGACGAGTTTTGTGTCACAATAAGAACTATCCAAAACGATATGAAAAGACTCAATGTGTACTATCCTATCTCGAAAGATATTGATGGCAAATTTATCTTTGAGTACGGCTTTACCTTCAAAAAAACCATACTAACTCAAGATGAACTCATTATTTTAAATCTGGCACTCAGCCAGTTTGATGAAGTAGAAGATATACACAAAGTCAAAGAGAGCATTTTTAAAAAGGTTATAACCCAGCCGTTTTACTCCCCTTACTACATAAAACAGGACGATTTTGAAGATATCGATATGGATGCACCGATTGTCCAAATGATTGAGAACTCCATAAAAGCAAAAGAGCTTGTAGAACTTAAAACACAAGAGTTGTCTCTGCATGTCGAGACATACAAGATAGCCGCGTATGATGGCATCTGGTACCTTTTTGCCAGAACCATAGAAGATAAGAAGATTAAAATATTTCGTCTTAAAAAGATAAAAAAGATTACACCGCTGGGAAAATACCATAGAACAGACCTAGAGAAGATGGACAAGGTTTTGGAAAAAACTCACTCGCCTTTTTTTCAAGACGGCACCTCCTATGAGGTAGTCATAAAGGTAGATGCACCTGTCGCACACTACTTTGAAGCAAAAGAGTCTTTAGAGTCGCAAAAAATCATAAAAAAGTATAAAGACGGCTCGCTGGAGATAAGCTTTGAGGTAAGCCACGACGAAGATATAGACAACATGATAAAGTCATGGCTGCCGCACATAGAGATACTAAAACCTCTAAGATATAGAGAAAAAGTGACAAATGAGCTAAAAGAGTACATAAAAAGAGTGGAGACGAAATGATGGGTTCGTTATGTTTGTTTAAGGTTGTGGAATGAAAAAAGGAGAAAAATTGGAACTGTTTTTACTAGGCGGATATGATCTTGAGATGGTCGAAATCATCAAAATTTTAAAACAAAATGGTAAAAAATTTGAAGATAAGAAACTATCTTGGGGTGCGAAACTAAGTGACTATAAAGAGTTTTTAAACTTTGAAGGAACTATTTACGGCATTGAACTTGAAACGGACATTGCTCCGCCGAGCAACTATGTTGAGATAGACCATCATGGTAAAAATGACGATAAAAAGTCATCGCTAGAGCAGCTGGCGGAAATTTTGGGTATTGAGCTATCAAAGGAGCAAAAGCTTATAGCAGCCAATGACAGCAGATATATAAGTGGGATGAAAAATCTTTGTGCAACACAAAAAGAGATGGATGATATAAGAGCAGAAGATAGAACTTCTCAAGGCATCACACAAGAAGATGAAGAGTTGGCAATCGCCTCTATCAATATAGCAGGATGTAATAAAACAAATATTATTTTTTCTCAAACTCCAAAATTTAGCGCAGTTAGCGACTTGGCATTTTATAAGCATGACAAATATGTAATTTACAATTTTTCAAAAGTTGTGTTTTATGGCTATAAAAAAGAGAAGATTTTAGAGTTTTTAAAATCTAAAAATATAAGTGAGAATAGCTACTACTACGGCGGTGGAGATTTTGGATTTGTTGGGATTAAAGATGAAGTTTTAAACAAAGAAGAGATAGAAAAACTCTTGGAAGAGTTTAAAAAAGTGGGTGAAGATGAGCTGTACAGCTATCACACTTTTATGTTGCCGTTTAGGTTTGATAAAATTATTAAACCGATAAAAAATAAATATGACCTTTATAAGAATAATGACATTGATAAAAGAATAAAAATTGATGCCACAATGAAGGACAGTTTATTAAAAGATGGATGGTGTCATAAACCTTTTAAGATTAATTCTCATTTTGATTACAATGAATATTCATATTTTCATAACTTTATTAGAGATACTTTATATAATCAAGATGATTTTAATGAAAATGCAACATCTTACTTTTTTGAAAAAGACTATAGAGGCGGTAAGTTTTATCTCAAAACTAAAAATTCAACTTATGAACTAGATTTAGAAGGTTTAAGTTTAAGATTATTTGATACAGGTATTGCAATATTTTCAATTGAGTTGGCAAATAGAAAATTTACTCAATCTGATATCGATAGTATTTTAAAAATTAATGATTTTGGCAGAAGAATTTATCCACCGTATCTTGGCAAGTGGGATGAAAAATGTGATTGGACACAAGCACCAAAAAGCTCTATATTACCACAATCCATAAACATTGTATTGCCAAATGGTCAAGAACATAAAGATAGTTTTGATACATACGAAACCATTCCAAATGATATAAAGATTTCAAAACATATACTTGAACTTCTTGGTGAAAATTCTTTTACAACAGATATCGAAAAAAAAGATTTCTATTACATCCAGCCAATCATAGATGACAGGATGTTTGTTCTCTCGTGGTATGGAGATAATCAATTTAGCAATAGCTTAAGATGTGAAAAATATTTAGATGAGAAAAAATGGTATGAGTATGTATTTGTTGATGGTGATGGAATTACCGTTCATAATGAAAAAATGAGAAAAGTGTTAATTGAAAAATCAACTTATGCCAGATGGATGGATTACCCAGATGGGCTCACTCTATTTGGGATTAGCAGATACTCCTTTGTTTGCTTATCTAATGCCAGTGATTTTTCGCAAAATGTTCTGCCACTGCCTCATGTCAAAACAATGTATTTTCAAATGTTTACTCTTCTGCTTGCAGTTAGAGCCTCTACACTTAGATTTTCACAGGAGGTTACAGCGTTATCTAGTATAAAAGAAGATGATGACAGTCTAAACGATAATGTTTCTATGCTTTATAAAAACTATATTAGATTTGTAAATAAACTCTATTTTAGAGAGGTTACAGCTCAAGAACAAGGCATTGAATTTTACGATAAGGCATGTGAGATAATGAAAATACATGAAAATGTAAAAGACTTAGATGCAGAGATAGCTGAACTCCATAGCTATGTTGATTTGATAGAAGAGAAAAAAAGAAATGATACACTTACTTTTATAAGCAAAATTGGTGCGGTATTGCTTCCGCCATCTCTAATGGCAGGGCTTTTTGGGATGAATATTTTAACTTTAGACACTACATATTGTAATGAGTTAATTGGATTAGGACTTGTTATTTTGAGTGGTGTATTTGGATACATATTCACATCTGCAAAAAAGAAATCAAAGGCACTTGTTTTATCAATTATATTAATATATTTATTTTTATTGATTTCAGGCTATATGCTTGCCGATAAAAAAAGTAGTCATAATGATGTCAATGCAACAAAAAAACAAATTGAAATAATTTTACCATTTTGTACAAAGCAAAATAATGAACAGTAAAATAGAACTATTTCAATCACTAAGCGGGATGGTAAATTGAAATGATACTGCACATTCCTCATAGCTCTACAAGATTGCCTGAAGATTTTACTGTATCGGATGAAACAGATTTGCAGCAAGAGCTTAGAAGAATGACGGATTGGTTTACGGATGAGCTGTTTGATGTTGATGAAGCAACTAAAATTATTTTCCCATATAGCCGTCTTTATTGTGATGTCGAAAGATTTAGAGAAGATGAAGATGAGTTTATGGCAAAAAAAGGGATGGGTGTTTGTTATGTAACCAACTCTTTTGGAAAAAAACTAAGAGATGTTACAGAAAACGAAAAAGAGCTCATCAAGTCAAACTTCTACGATAAGCATCATGCAGATTTTTTATGTAGCGTAGAAAACGAACTAAGACTTAATGCAAAAGCCTTGATTGTGGATTGTCACAGTTTCTCAAATGAGGTTTTGCCACATGAAGAGAGTACTCAGAGACCAGATTTTTGTATAGGGGTAGATGATTTTCACACCCCAAAAAAATTGATAGAGATAGTTGGACAATACCTTAAGGATGAGGGATTTAGTGTTGCGATAAACCAACCTTTTGAAGGGACAATCGTTCCACTTAAATTTTATGGCAAAGAAAAAAAAGTTACTTCGCTGATGATTGAAATCAACCGCAAGTTATATCTTGATGATAGTTTTCAAAAAAATAAAAATTTCAAAAGGATAAAAAATACGATGACAAATTTGTTAAATTTAATAAAGGAGAGACATGAGCAATTTTAAAGTCGAGTTCACACTCAAACAACACACCCCGATTATTCATTTTCAAAGTGAACAAAGTGGGGCGACACTGAGGGCAACAGAGTTAAAACCTAAGTTGGATAAATTTATAACGCAACGACTTAAATTTATCAATGAAGAGTTATATCAAAAATATAAATCTATTATAGAAGATGAGGATATTTTTCCAAAGGATGCAAAAGGGTCTAGTAGATATAAAATTTCAGTAGAACATAGAACATTAAATACGCTATCTACACCAAAGGCATATGTTAACCCAAAAAGTGAGAATGATAAAACAGCGTATCAAGCACCATATTTTGCAGATGTCTCCAAGTCTGCTATGGCTACAAGTGATATTAAAGTAAGCATTCAAAGTTTTAATTCTGAGCTTTTAAAGCTTCTTGATTCAGTAAAAGATTATATATTTATATATGAAAATTTTGGGACAAGACAATCAAAAGGATTTGGATCATTCTTGCGGTCTGATATTGATGTAAAAACTATAAATAGCATTTTGAAACAACACGAAAATGCTCCTTTTAGTTTGGGAAAATATTCAGATTATCAAGATGCATTTAAAAAAGTAGATAGTTTTTATAAGCGATTAAAAATGGGTATAAATAGCCCTTATGAAAAGTCGCTTTTATTTAGATATATGTGTAGTAAATATCATATAGGCTGGGAAAAAAAGTTTATCAAAAAGAATTTTCCAGAAGTTATTCATGGCGATCATAAGCCTATTGTATGCGAAGAGCCAGACAGTAGAGAGTTTCGATACATCCGTGCTCTTCTTGGACTTGCTGAACATAATGAGTTTAGACCAGGTGAGAAACAACAAGTTAAAATAAAAAGCACAAACGGTATTGAACGCTTTAAGTCGCCTATTACTTTCAAAATTTTTAATAACATTATTTATGTTCTATTTAATGATAGTTATAAGAATTTATTGGATGAAGAGTTTAAGTTTAGTTTAAATGGAGAAAGCCATACACTTAAGACTCCAATAGAGTTTGATTTATATGATTTTTTAAAATTTGTAGAAAAAAATGAAAATACTCTCAAGGAGGTAGAATAGATGCAATACATTGGATTAACAATCGGGCCAATTTATAAAACTCTTAAAAATGCGAAAAAGCCAAAAGAGCTTTGGAGTAGCAGTTATATATTTTCATACATCATGAGAAATATCATTGAAAAGTTTAAAACAAGAACTTTTATAACTCCATATATTAAAGATGATTCAATTTTTGATAAAAAAAGTGAAGTTGGACTTTTTCATGATAGGTTTATTTTTCAAGCTCAAACAGATGATTTGGTTGAACTTGAAAAGGTCATAGACGATGTTATATCTGATTTGTCTCAGAAGTTACAAATAGACAAAGAGCAGATAAAAGGGTATTTACAGCTGAATTATGGAGAGTATGAGGTTGAAAAAGATGAAAATCCAATACTTAAAATATCTCCTTATCTCGATACAAAAGAGCTGTTTTTCCAAGTTTCTCAAGATAGTGGGAATGCATTTTTAAAAGCTATAAAAAATAAAGATAACTTCTTTTTGGATGGCAAAAACATTGTTGATGATCTGAAAAAACTTTCTCATCATAAATATTTTGCTGTGGTTCATGCAGATGGTGACAATATGAGTAAAGCAATTGAAAAAAGAGAATCTATAGAAAATGTCTCAGAAAATCTTTTTTTATATTGTCAAAAATCAAACGCACTTATTAAAGAGTTTGGTGGACAAACAATATTTGCTGGGGGCGATGATTTACTCTTTTTTGCCCCTGTTCTTAGTAAATCAAAGGATAAAACTATATTTAATCTTTGTGATGAGATAGGAAGTGATTTTAAAGATAGATTTAAAGATGTGGCAACGCTTAGTTTTGGTGTGAGTGTAAACTACATAAAATTTCCACTATATGAAGCTTTGGAAAACAGCCGTATATTGCTAGGTAAGGCAAAAGAAGAAAATAAGAAGGAAAATGAAGTAAAGCGAAAAAACAATATCGCTTTTAACATTACAAAACATAGTGGTCAATCTTTTGAAACAGTTATCCACAAAGGTAATAAAGACTTATTTGATAGCTTTTTAAGCTTCACATCAAATATCAAAAGTGAAAAAGATGTTGATAACTTTTTGCACTCAATTCACCACAAAATAGATACACATAAAGCAGTTATAAATAAAATAGCAAAAGATAAAAATAAGTTAAAAAACTTTTTTGACAACTATTTTAACGAGTCTGGACACGATGAATATAAGCCATTTTTTAAAGTCTTAATTGATTTTATCCACACTGTTTACAAAGACGAGTTCATAAAGGAAGAAGAAAAAGTAACACTAATTTTCTCAACGCTCAAATTTGTGAAATTTATAAAAGGAGATAAAAAATGAGATATATAGTTACTCTGACGCCACTTGAACCATTTCTTTTTGGCGGTGATAATACCTTTGGTAAACTGCAATCAGACAAAGAGAAAAAAGAGGGAAAAGAAGAAGGAACTTACCTTGTAAAATCAAGATATTTTCCACAACAATCAGCTGTTTTGGGAATGCTTAAAAAGGAGATTATGACTCAAAGTGGAGTGCTTACAAGAAAAGTAAGAGGAGAGTGGGTAGATGATAAAAAAAAGAACGAAGCTAAAGATTTAGTCGGGGATACAAAATTTGATATTACCTCAAAAATTGTTCAAAATTTTGGAAATATTAAAACTATAAGTCCAATATTTTTACTAAATAAAGAAAATGAAAGATACATAAAAAAGGTAGATATTGATAGTTACAAATTCGAGAATGGATTACTAGAGGGCTATAAGCAAAAAATAGATATTTATGACAATTTTATCTCTCTTGATATGGGAAAAAAGTTATCTTCTGGAGATATATTTAAGCCGGTAGAAGAAATTGGAAATAAAAAAGGCGGTGGAGATAATTCGCTTTTCAAAAAAACCTCTTATAAGCTTTTAAAAGACTTTAAATTTGCATTTTATTTGGAGTGTGAATATAGACTCAACTCATCTGTAATCTCTTTGGGGGCAGATGGCTCAAAGTTCAAGATGAGCATAAAAGAAGATGATTCTACATTGAATTATATTGATAATAATGGTTATTTAACTCTTCTGAGTGATAGCTACATAACTGTTCCTCTAAAAGATAATTGCACTTTTGCCATTACTAGCGAGATAAGTTACCAAAATCTTATCGGCAAAAAAGGCGTTCAAAAAAGCAAATTTACAGACAAAAATAATTTTGCGAAAAATGGAAAAAGCGACAAGATTTATCTTTACGAAAAAGGCTCGGTGATTATTGGGGCAAATCAAAAGCTTATCGATAATCTAAACAATGCAAACCTACAACAAATCGGATACAACACATACACATATCAAGGAGAGAAAAAATAATGAAGACAGAGCTTTACACAATCACAACACTTACAAATTTGCATGTAGGAAGCGGTGAAGTCAACTTTGACATTATCGACAATCAGGTTCAAAAAGATGCAATAACCAAGCTACCAAATATAAATAGCAGTAGTTTAAAAGGTGCACTCAGAGAAGCTTTTAGGAGCGATATAAATGATAAAGACGAGATAGAATCAAATCTAGTGAAATTTATTTTTGGTCCATCTAACGATGATAATGATTCACACCAAACAGGAGCATACAATTTTTTTGAGGCTAGTTTACTAACTCGTCCGGTAAGAAGCAGTGCCAAATCATACTTCAATGCGACAAGTCCGGCAGCTATAAAATCTCTTCTTTATACTATCGAGAATTTTGAGATAGATTTTGATGAAGATTTGAAAAATGAACTAAAAAAACTATCTGCTTTAAAACCAGAAAAAAATAAACCAATAATTTTTGAAAATATCCAAAACACTACTTATTTAGAAGATGTAAAAGCAGTGTTTTATAACTTTAATACTTCAAACTTAAAAGAGTTTTTAGGAGAAGATTTGGCTCTTTTTGAAGATAATGAACTTCAAGAATTAGATTTGCCTGTGCTTGCCAGAAACTACCTTGTAGAAGGAGAGAGCAAAAATTTATGGTATGAAGAAGTAGTTCCAAAAAAGACAAAGTTTTTCTTCTGTATCGCAAAACCTATAAACCTTGATAACAAGGACAAGCAGGAAAAACTTGATGGTTACGAAAGACAATTTGAAAAAAAATTATCAACATACATTCAGCTCGGCGCAAATAAATCTATTGGTTATGGATATAGCAAGATTGTAAAGGTTTCAAAATGAGCAAGCTAAGAATAGAGAGTTATATCCCCATTGCCATAGATGTTTTAAATGAAAAATATCCAAATGGAGTTATTTCATCTGCTTACAATGGCTACATCTCATCTTTTGGTGCAAGCATTGTTCAAAGTGGACTTAAACCAACTTTGGCTTTATTTGAAAATGAAAACAATAAAGACAAAACAAAGCAGGACAAAAGTGAATTAACAAAAATAATTTTAAAAATATTAGATAAAAATTATAATGACAGTTCCCTTTTAACATATGTTTTAAAAAGCCCAAACGAAGAGGCTATAAACAAGCAAAAAATTATGGATATTGCAACAGCAATAAAGTTTGGTATTAGAACTTTTAGTTTAGAAAAGGATAAAAAAGATGAGTAGCGCAAACATCGGATGGCTTTTTTATAAAGATTATTTTAAAGATATAATATATTCAGATTTGAAAAATCTCAACAATGAAGCTGTTGTAAATAAAAAAATCTCCAATATTATAAACCAACTACCAAAAATTGATAGCCAAGAAGCGCTTGGAAATGTTCAGTTTGAAGCAACTACGACTTATCCAGGTCTTTTGATAGGAAGCGGAAATGCTCACGAATTGCCGGACATAAAAGGTCAAGCTATTTTAGGATTTCATTTTGATTACACTACTGGTTTGCCATGTCTTCAGGGAAGCAGTGTTAAAGGCATTTTAAGAAGTGCTTTTAAACATCGTGATTACATAAAAGAGTTATTGGATGAAAAAAACAGAGCAGTTGATATAGAAAAACTCGAAATAGAAATATTTGGACAAACAAATGGAAGCACTAAAATAGTAGCTGGAAAAGATGTTTTTTTTGATGCAAATGTAGCTAAATACAGCAAAGAACTTTTAGGGGATGACTTTATTACACCACATAAAGATCCGCTAAAAAATCCAATTCCATTGCGATTTATAAAAGTAATGCCAAATGTAACTTTTAGGTTCGATTTTGAGCTCCACGACGGTCTTTTAAGTAGAGATGAAAAAGCGATTCTTTTTGCGCAGATACTCTCTGATTTGGGCGCAGGCGCAAAAACAAATGTTGGATATGGACATTTTGCAAGTAATTTGGTAGAAAAAACAAAACGACATTTAAAAGATTTTGAAGAGGCGAAGCAAAAAGAGGCAGAACAGAGAAAACAAGAAGAGCAAAAAGCTCAAGAAGAAGCTGCTCTTGATAGTATAGATTCCAATGTTCAAAAGATTCAAATCAAAATCGAAAAACTCTCTGATAATAAAGAGATATATGATGTTATCGCGGCATTTGAGCTGTCTAATGATGAAAAAAATGAGCTTCTTATGATTGTAGAGAAAAAAATTGGAAAAAAACCGGAGCCAAAAAACAATGCTAAGGTAAAATGGGCAATTAAAATATATGAGTTTATCGGAAAATAATTAAGTGCATTCAAAAAGAGGGCTGTAAACATGGAATGGGTACACACTATCGTACTTGGCATTATCATCTTAGCAGTTGCTAAAGCTTATCTTAGCATGACTAGAGACTACCTGAATGATGAAAATAGGGATGAGAACTTCTATGACTGTGATGATATACTTAACCCTTTTTGCTTAGACTACTGGCTTTTTGGACCAGGTTCTTGGAATGAAAAAGATACATGGAACAGTGATAGTTATGATGACGATACGCATTATGACAGCACATACTATGATGATTTATATAAAGATGATGACAGGTACTAAAGATGTACACGCCCTCGCTTGAACATATCTTTACGCATGAGAATTTTAAAACCGCATTTAGCGAGATTTCCTCAAAGTCAAGCGGACTTGACGATATCTCCTATGCAGAGTTTAAGGGCGACTTTTCCAAAAATATAGATGAGCTTACAGACTCCATCATCAAAGGCGCATTTACTCCTGAGCCTCTTAAAAAGATAGAGATAGACAAACCGCAAAGTGATGAAAAACGCCCCATTGCACTCAGTGCCATCAAAGACAAGCTCGTTCAAAGAGTTCTCTACAAGGCATTAAACGGCTATTTTGACGAAACCTTTAGCGACAAATCCTACGCCTACCGACCAGACAAATCAACTCTAAGAGCCATAAACCGTGTCACGCAGTTTTTAAATGAGAAAAATCTCATTGTTGTAAAGACCGACATTGACAACTTTTTTGAGTCCATTGACCATGATATACTTTTGAAAATTTTAGATTTTCAAATCTCAGACAAACGCATCATACGCCTCATCTCGCTTTTTGTTCAAACGGGCGGATTTAAAGAGTTCAACTATGCCGACCACGACCAAGGGGTGCATCAAGGCGACATTCTCTCCCCGCTTCTCTCAAACATATATCTTGACGCTATGGACAAATACCTCGAAAAACATGAAGTGCCATTTGTTCGTTATGCAGATGATTTTGTGATGCTTTTTAAAAAAGAGAGCGAGGCAAAAGAGAGGCTTGAGAAGCTAAAAACATATCTCTTGTCTATGAATCTAAAACTAGAAGATGAAAAAACTTACATATCTCATATTGGGGACGGTTTTACATTTTTAGGAGTTCGTTTTGAGGGAAGAGGGCGAAATGTCGAAAATGAGCGGCTTCAAAAAAGCATCTCAAAAATCCACACATTAGCCAAAGACAAGTCGGGTTTCATGAAGTACATAAAAGATTTAAACACATACCTTTTTGCGCTTCAAAACTACTACCTAAAGATAGTCACAAAGAACTCCACACAGCATCAGCTTTTACAAAATGCGCTCATTGAGAGCATCGCACACAAAGTTCATCTATCCAAAGAGTCAAAAGCCGTAACGACAAAAAAAGAGTTCAAGATACTTTTAGCACAGATAGAGTTCTCCATACTTTTTGAAGATGAACAGCTAGATGACAAAAAAGAACTCATCATCGCCAAAGGGTATGAAAAATACCTTGCAAACAAATCCTACAAAGACACATCATCAAAGATAGACAAGAAGAAAAACCAGTATGCCAAAAAGTTCGCAAACGACTCAACGCTCCACATAAACACGCACGGGCTTATGCTTGGCATCTCAAAAAACAAGTTTGTCATAAAAGAGTACGGCAAAGTAAAGAGCAGCTATCCGTTTGACAAAGTAACACGCATCATCTTTGAGGGAAAAGGTTTTAGCATAAGCAGCGATGTTTTAAAAAAGTGCGCTGACAATGCCATTACGGTTGATTTTATAGACGCTAATGCCATGCCCTATGCTTCGCTCGTCACATACCGCTCGACTATGTCTCAAAGCGTACACAAACAGGCTATGGTTTTAAACACCTCAAAACAGCTCGAACTGGCATCTGCTTTCATAAAAGGCAAAGCCAAAAACCAGATAAACTACCTAAAATATCTCAACAAATACCATAACCTCTTAGATAAGCATATAAACTCGATGGAGCTAAACTTCATAAAGATAAAGAGTGTCGCAGATGTAGCACAGCTTATGGGCATAGAGGGAAGCATCTCGGCGTCCTACTGGAGCGGCGTAAAGCTTATACTGGAAGTTCCTTTTGAGTCTCGCATAACGCATGGAGCAAAAGATATAGTAAACTCCTCTCTAAACTACGCTTATGCCATTCTTTATGGAAAAGTACAGCACTCGCTTGTTCATGCGGGGCTGAGCCTTAGCATCTCTTTTTTACATGCGCTTGACGATAAAAAACCGACACTCACTTTTGACATGATAGAGGAGTTTAGAACTTTTATAGTCGACAGAACCATAATCGCCATGCTAAACAAAGATGAACCCATAAAGCTGGGAAACGACGGGCTTCTCACAAAACCGAGCAGACAACTAATAGCCAAAAACATCAAAGAAAAACTTGGCTCTTACACCATGTGGAAAAAAGAGTCCAGAAAGATGGAAAACATCATCCAGACTCAGTGTTTTAACCTAGCAAAAACCATAAACGGTGAGAGTGCGAAGTACAAAGCATTCATTGGAAAATACTAAATGTTTTATCTTGTAGCCTACGACATCACAAACGACAAACGCAGAAAAAAACTCTCAGATTTGCTAGAGAAATACGGCACGAGAGTAAACTACTCGGTTTTTGAAGTGGAGATAAATAGTACCAAACTTGAACATCTTGTTCATGAGATAGAACTTCAAAAACTCATAAACAAAAAATACGACTCGCTTCGCTTCTACCACATCTGCCAAAACTGCACACCAAAGTGCTTTGAGCTCTCAAACTCCCCGGACCCCTTTGCTCCAAAAGAGTTTTTTATATAAAAAACAATTCTCGAACTTTTTTTTCTCAAAAACAGCCCTTTTTGGCTAAAATCATATTTTAAAAGTTATCAAAACCGCTCTATCTGTTTTTATGTTTTTTTGATTTGCGAACTTTTAGTTTTGTTTAATATTTAGGCTTCCTATTTTAGGCACTTTTCAAACTTAGAAGATATTTAAAATTAGAAAATCTCAACTTTTGGAAAAATCTACAATAGGTTTGCGAACTTTTTTAAGAGCAAAAAGCCTAAAAATAGGCATTCTTTGAAATCTCAGTGTCAAAACCATGGAGTTGCATTTTAAAATAAAGCATACATTTGCGAACTTTTTCTGCAAAACCCGCTCACTGTGGGAAAATATAAGTTTCAAGAAGATACCATACTGTTCTACATAGCCGTAACCTTGGCTATTCGCCCCGTAAATTTCGGGGCAGTTATTTTGAGACATTGAACGTGAGATGAATTGCAGAAGTTATCAAAAATTCGCCCCGTAAATTTCGGGGCAGTTATTTTGAGACTTTAACGTTTTCGTTGATTGTACATGCAGTCATAATTCGCCCCGTAAATTTCGGGGCAGTTATTTTGAGACACACAGTCCATATGAAGCCTGCCACTATAAGCAGGTTTATTCGCCCCGTAAATTTCGGGGCAGTTATTTTGAGACTACCTTTATTATCAGCTACTATTTCATAGTTAATAATTCGCCCCGTAAATTTCGGGGCAGTTATTTTGAGACAGAGCGATTCCACTCACTTCAATCACGTGTGATTGATTCGCCCCGTAAATTTCGGGGCAGTTATTTTGAGACTCTGACGTTCCATATGCAATTTCATCAGAAAAATCCAATTCGCCCCGTAAATTTCGGGGCAGTTATTTTGAGACAGTTCCCATAACCACCATATCAATGGAATATTCCTTGAATTCGCCCCGTAAATTTCGGGGCAGTTATTTTGAGACATCATCTGAATCTTCATCTTCATCTTCATCTTCATTCGCCCCGTAAATTTCGGGGCAGTTATTTTGAGACGGTAGTTTCTACTACCACCTGTGATCAGCTTTAATATATTCGCCCCGTAAATTTCGGGGCAGTTATTTTGAGACAAGATTCAACCTTTCCTCCGGTTGAAAATAAATTCGCCCCGTAAATTTCGGGGCAGTTATTTTGAGACTATATGGGGAGAATCATTTTGTAGTGGATATTTGATTCGCCCCGTAAATTTCGGGGCAGTTATTTTGAGACCTTTGAAAAAAGTATTTCCGTTGCATCCGTTACTTATTCGCCCCGTAAATTTCGGGGCAGTTATTTTGAGACGATAAATCAGCGTAAGTTACAATTTCAGTTCCTTCATTCGCCCCGTAAATTTCGGGGCAGTTATTTTCTTTAATTGTTTTTGTGATTCCGTTCGTGGTGAGCTTGTCGAACCATGAACTATGAACCAACCCTTCGACTGGCTCAGGGCGAACGGGGCAAACCAACCTCTAGATTCTTCGACAGGCTCATGGCGAACGGGGCAAACCAACCTCTCGATTCTTCGACAAGCTCAGAACTCAGGGCAAACGGAAACAAGTCTGTTATAAATATAAATAAACCTATTTAAATTTCATACACTCAAACGAATTCAGACATTCGTTTCGCTTCTGTACAATTTTTCATTCGATATAAAAAAGGGAAAAAAATGCAAGAGACAGACTTGAGTATAAGTAAAACTGAAAAGCCGTTTTTTGGTTTTTACAGCTATATGTTTATTGGGATATTTGCATCTGTTATGATAGGGATGCCATTAGTATTCAAAGTTAGTGAGTATTTTATATTTATTGAGATAGTTACTATTGTTCTATTTTTGGTTTTAGCCCTCAGAAAAGCTTTTAAAAAGTATGACAGCATTGTAAAAAAAGTATTGGCGTCTGTTTGGGCTCTTATATTTAGCTTCTTTGTTATACTCTTGGCTGAGAATAATAGGAATCTCGTGAATAACCCATTTTTTGCTTATATTTAGCTTCTTTGTTATACTCTTGGCTGAGGGTTTTGCTAAAAATATAGTTTATAAAATGTTAGATTTAAATTAAAAGGAGAAGGATATGAATGTAGAGGGATTAATGGCAATATCGTTTGCCATAGGACTTGGTGCCGAATTCATTGTCAACAAAGTTGGCAGTGGTATTATGGCAGGATATGAAATGATAACTGAAGATACATCAGTCATTTCAGATGTGAACAGTTCTATTGTTGATATAAATACAACAATAGATTTGAATTCTACTATTGATGCAAACGCGTCATTAGTAGTCAGTGTTTTAAGTCAATTGTCTATATTGGCTTAAAAAAATAGAGGTTTGTTTAAAGTATTAGTTGTCTATGTCGTCCTCAGCAACTCTGGAGTATGTTTTTCCGCCGTCTTCAGTTTGCAGTCTGCTTCCGCAGCCGTTGCAAAGGTATTTTGCTTCGTTGGCGTTGCTTGAAAATGAGTACTGGTACATTTTGTGATTGCAAAAGTCGCAGATGGGGCGATTCTTACTTTTTTGAAATATCTCATAGTATGGCGCTGTATTTACTTCGCAAAAGTGCTTCCACAAAAACTCTCTTGTTTCTTTGTCAAATAGTATGGGGTAAACGGAGTCTCCGCCGTAGTAGATAGCGGCATCGGGTATCTTTACCTCAAGCCACTCCGCCACATTTTTGTAGAGTCCAAAATCTCCCCGCTCATACCCAATGCTGTAAAAATTGCCATTAAGCGAAACCCTTATAAATGTTTCGTCATCTTTAGGCGTTATCTCAGTTATATCTTCGTCAAATAGCACTCCTATGGCTTCTACCACCTCAAGCGCTCGGTACTCTGGGCTTGACTCATTCTCTTTTCTTAGCGTAAAAAAGTTATCGTATCCAAAAGCGCATGAGAGCTGATACGATAAATCTACTATCTGCTCTTGCGTTATCTTACTTTTTGTCACAGCAAACATTTCGACCGATATTCCCATTTTTAAGCCTTTTTATTTAAACGGATTATTTTTATTTTTTATTATAACTTCAAATAAATTAAAAAATTTGTAGTTAGAATTTTTTAAACGAAATAGTATCTTCGTTTCGCTTCTGTACAATTTTTCATTCGATATAAAAAAGGGAAAAAATGAAAAAATCAAAATATATAGCGGCGGCTTTGCTGCCATTGATGATATTTAGCGGTTGCTCTTCAAACGGTGTAAGTTGTGATGATGATGCGGTTTTGAAATTGGTAAAAGAGGAGACATACGATTATGCCAAAAATGCGGCTTTGTTAAATATGGTCTATCAGTTACAGATGAGCGAAAATATAGAAGAGGGTAAAAATGTTGATGCGTCATCTATGATGTCAAATATGTATATTGACCCCAACTCTGCAATGGGGCTTGGACTTTTAATGATGAGAGATAATGAAAAAATAGAACAAACACCTCTTAAAGGCAAGTTTGAAGTAGCAGAGTATTTTTTTAAAGACGCAAAATATCTTATAGAAGATATAAGAACGGTGGAAAAAGATAGCAAGCTAAATAAGGTTGAGTGCAAAGGCGTTGTAAAGTATATTACACTCGACAAAGAGGATGACTCTGAAATAGGATTTAACTTTGACTTGGATTACAGCGCTCAAATGTCTGACTCAAGCGACAAGGTTTTTGTGGATATTATAAATATCACTGCTCAATAAAATAAAAGAGGAAATATGCAAGAGGTAGAAAAAAACAGCGCAGATGAAGAAGAGTCGTTTCTAGGCATAAGCACGCCCGCGCTTTTTGCCGTGATGGAGGTCGTAGAGACTTGTGTTATACTACTTTTTTTCGCTTATGGTTTTATTGAGGCGGTTGGATTTTACAACAATCTGACAAATCAAAATTTGTTTGTGGATATTAACGGTGTTATAAATCTATTTTTAGAGTTTTTCATTGAGTTCTTGCGAAACTCATCTATAGCGCGATAGCACTATATCTAGATTTGCATAGATTATTTACTTAGAAGTGTGTACAATTATGCACACAAATAGGAGTGACACTATGAATACAGTTAGATTAAACATAACACTGCCGGCTTCTTTGAATGAGGAGATAAACCATTTTTCTGAAGAGTTGAACGAGAAAAAAAGTCATATTATTGCCTCTGCTCTTGAGATGTACTTTGATTATCTTGATATTAGAGTAGCAGAAAAAAGGCTTCATAACAATGAGCCTACTTTTACTCTTGAAGAAGTTCGAAAAGAGTTAGGTCTCTGATTTGTTTATTCTTGAAATTAATCAATCTGCAAAAAAAGATTTAAAAAATATAGATAAGTCTGATCAAGTTTTTATTCTTGATTCTTTGGAAGAGTTTGTACAAAATTTTTCTTCCAATTATGAAAAATCGCTTATGCACTCCGGCAAAATCAAAAAACTTCAAGGTCAAAAAGAGATACTTTACCGCTTAAAACTCCGCTCATACAGAGTAGTATATAAAAAATACGATGATAAACTAGTTATCTTGGTTTTGCATGTCACAACTCGCGAAAATGCTTATAAATAGAGATAAGAAACTTTAGATATAATTACCCAATTTATAAAATCAAGGGCTGTTTATGGAGTGCGAATTTCCGACAATTAATTCAAATAAGCAAGAGATAATAGAAATTTTCAATATTACTAAAACCATAGCTGTTTTGGGGCTTTCACCAGATGAGAGCAAGCCAAGTCACAGAGTGGCAAAATACTTAAAAGAGCATGGCTTTAAGATAGTTCCAATATATCCAAAAGAGGAGACAATCCTCGGAGAAAAGGTTTACCGCTCGCTTTTAGATATTCCTTTTGCAGTTGATATGGTGGATATATTTAGAAAGCCAAAAGAGCTGGACAATGTTGCGGATATGTGCATACAAAGAGGCGATGTAAAAGTTTTCTGGGCTCAAAAAGAGATAGTAAACAACGAAGCGGCGGCTAGGGCGAAAGCGGCAGGTATGATGGTCGTTCAAAATATGTGCACGATGGTAGAACACCGTAATTTAGAAGAGGAGCTGTAGTTGTTTGATGTAAAAAAAATATATGAAGCAAGAGAGCGCATAAAAGATGTCGTTGTTGACACTCCGTTCTCGTACGCACCGCATCTTAGCCAGATTTCAGGGTGTGAAGCCTACTTAAAAAAAGAGAATCTTCAAGTAACCGGCGCATTTAAAATCAGAGGCGCATACAACAAAATCGCAACACTGAGCGATAAACAAAGAGCTTGCGGTGTTATTGCGGCAAGTGCCGGAAACCACGCTCAGGGGGTTGCACTCTCTGCTTCAAAATTCGGTATAAAAGCTGTAATTGTTATGCCCGAATCGACCCCGCTTACAAAGGTTAACGGCGTAAAAAACTACGGCGCAGAGGTTATTTTACACGGAGCAAATTACGATGAAGCTTATGCTTTTGCAAAGTCTTACGGTGAAAAAAATTCACTTACATTTGTACACCCATTTGAAGATGATGAAGTCATTGCCGGTCAGGGCACTCTAGGTCTTGATATACTAGACGGCTGCAAAGATTTGGATGCGGTTATTATTCCGGTTGGGGGCGGCGGGCTAATCTCTGGAATGGCGGCTGCGATTAAGAGCGTAAATCCTAAAATAGAGGTTATCGGGGTAAGCGCAAAAGGCGCACCCGCTCTTAAAAACTCGTTTGATTTAAAAACTGCCGTGGATAGCCTGAGTGTCAGAACTATTGCCGACGGCATAGCTGTTCGCGACACATCGCCGATAACTCTGGGATACATGCTTGAGAGCGTAGATAGATTTATAAGCGTTGACGATGAGGAGATAGCAAGCGCGATTCTATTTTTACTTGAGAAGCAAAAGCTCGTCGTTGAGGGTGCAGGAGCCGTCGGTGTTGCTGCACTTCTGCATAACAAACTAGAACATCTTAAGGGCAAAAAAGTAGCAGTCGTTCTTAGCGGCGGAAATATGGATGTAACGCTTCTCTCCGTCATCATAGAAAAAGGTCTCTTAAAATCCGGCAGAAAAATGAAGCTAACGGTAACACTGGTTGACAAACCCGGTTCTTTGATGCGTTTTACACAAATATTGCAAGAGCTAAATGCAAATATTGTCCATATAGCGTACGATAGAACTTCTATCTCGCTTGATTACGGCGATGCGAATGTTACGGTGCATGTTGAGACAAAGGGCGAAGAGCATCAGCAACTTATTCATAGGGTGTTAAGAGAAGAAAATTATATAAGAGACTAGACAGAGTATGAATCCAGCAAGAAAAAGTAATTTTGATGAAGCAATTATTTATACGCAGATTTTAGATGAAAAAACACTTTTGGTCGTTGATGCTTTTACTGCCATAAGATATTTAGACATCGATACGCTTGTAGTTAAATATGAGTTAAGGATGAATATTTTGCATCCAAGATACTCCACAAAAGTTATCTCTTTTACATCAGACGGCAAATATTTTGCTTCAATAAGCCAAGATGCCAAAGAGTCAAAGCTTTATAATACTAAACGAAAAGAAATAATTGCAGCAGTAAGCAGACATCAGGGAGAAGTCTCTTGCGTAGGCATTGATTCTAAAGATAGATATATGCTTTCATGCGGTGATGACGGCATGACATACGGAGTTGATATAAAAAGCGCTCAATTATCTTTTACGCTTCCAAGACATGTCGATTCTATAAATGATATAGCATTCAGCAGTGACGGCAAATTGGTAGCAACCGCTAGCTACGATAAAAATATCTCTCTATATAATTTGACTACCATGATGCCAAAAAGCAAGCTAAAAGCGCACTCTGCCCCTGTTATGAAACTGCAATTTTTAAACAATAACAGACTCTTTAGCGTTGATAAAAACAGCAGTGCGATTATTTGGGATTTAAGCAGTTCAAAGATGATTGTCAGGCTTAGTGGAATCCATGATGAAATTACTCAAACAACTATTGGCCATGAAAACACATTTCTTTTTTTAGGCACTAAACTGGGGTATATTTTAGTTTATGACCTAAATAGTTATGAGTTGATATCAAGAAGATATGTAAAAGTTGCCAATGCCATCACAGCTCTAAATTTTAATGAAACTACTAAAGAACTTATCATAGGAACTGATAACGGAGATTTGCTTTTTTACAATATTTTTGAGAACGAAGAGTCTTTTACGGAGATGCTAAGAGAAAAAAAATATAGTTTGATGCAGCATAGCATAGAAGAGAATCCACTGCTCAAATATACAAAAGCATCTAAAGTATTTGATGCACTTTGGGATAAAACTATACAAATGGCAAAAAAGTACCTTGAAAATAGCGATAAAATAGGTGCGACAAAGCTGTTTGAGAGTTTTATTGCCATTCCGGCTAAAAAACAGATTATGCAAAAACTGATTCAAGAGTATGCAGAGTTTGACAAATTTTTAATGTTTATAAAAAGTAAAAAAATAGCTTTAGCATATGGGTTGGCAAATATCCACCCGCTTTATAAAGAGAGTAAAGTTTATAAAAACATGGAGGCGGAGTGGAAAAGAACATTTACACTTGCAAAAAAATATCTTTTTGATCCAAAGCTCGGCTACAAAGCTCAAGAAATTTTAATGCCATATAGAGGAATAAGCGAAAAAACGGTGCTTATTCAAGAGCTCGTTCAAGATGTGCATGTGTATAAAAGATTTATAGATTTTTTAGGGCAAAAAGAGTTTAAATTAATATTTGAGCTTGTTAAACAGAACCCATTTTTGAAAGAGTATCCCGAATACAAAGCTTTGATTAAATATTCTGATTCTCTCTATATGAAGGCTCAAGTGCTGCTTGGCAACGGCGATACTAACTCGGCAATAAAAATTTTTCGTGTTTTGCTTGATTTTGATGATTTTAGGGATGAAGCAAAAGAGATTATTTCAGAGATAGAAAATAGACAAAAATTTTTTAATGCCATAGAGGCTGAGGATACTATTTTGGCATATAATCTTTTAGATACTTCTCCAGCCCTGCAAGAGAGCGAAGAGGGTAAAAAACTTCAAAACCAGTGGGAAGAGGATGTTTTCAAGGCGTACGGATATGCAAATAATGCCGATGTAGATGGAATTAAAAGAGTTTTAGAGAAGTATCTAAAAGTAAAATCAAAAAATATAGATATAGCAAATGTTATGTCACTGTGCTACATATCGCAATTGCACAAAGTTCTTAAAGATAATGTTGAGCAAAAAATTATAGAAAACGGTATAAAAAATTATATTTTATATTATGGACAGACAGAAGAAATCAAAGATTTTTTTGTGCTGTTTCAAGCGCAGTATCCAGAGACAAAACTAAACATAGAATCGCAAACACACGGTTCTATGGGCAACTGGCGACCATCAATGATAGTTAATTCAATACTAGAGTAAAAAATTACATCAATATTTAACTTATAATATAGCTCATTTTATATATAATTGGCGAATTTTTTATAAGAGGAGACTTTTCATGCAGATAAGTGGCGCACAGATGGTCATTGAAGCTTTAATTGCAGAAGGGGTGGACACAATATTTGGCTACCCTGGCGGAGCAATTATGAATGTCTACGATGAAATTTATAAACAAAATAACTTCAAACATATTTTAACTAGACATGAACAAGCTGCCGTGCATGCCGCCGAGGGTTACTCAAAAGCAAGCGGAAAAGTCGGAGTTGCTCTCATAACAAGCGGTCCGGGATTTACAAATGCTGTAACCGGAATCGCCGATGCATATATGGACTCCATTCCATTGGTTGTTATAAGCGGGCAAGTTCCTATGAGCCTAATCGGTACCGACGCATTTCAAGAGATTGATGCGGTCGGAATAAGCCGTTCATGCACAAAACATAACTATCTTGTAACAGATGCTTCTGATTTGGCACGAGTGCTTAAAGAGGCATTTTATATCGCTTCAAGCGGTCGTCCCGGACCGGTACATGTTGATATTCCAAAAGATGTAACTGCCCAAATCGCCGAATTTGACTACTCAATAGAATTAAATCTTGAGACATATAAGCCTCACACAAAAGGCAATCCCCGCCAGATTAAAAAGGCGATGGAGGCTATCTCAAAAGCAAGAAGACCTATCTTTTATCTGGGTGGGGGCATCGTAAACTCAAATGCGGCTTACGAAGTAAGAGAACTTGTTAAAAAAACCGGAATTCCTGCTGTTGAGACATTTATGGCAAGGGGCGTTTTAAGCCATGATGACGATTTGCTAATCTCCATGCTTGGTATGCACGGAAGTTATGCCGCAAATATGGCTATGAGCGAGACAGATTTGGTTATAGGGCTTGGTGTAAGGTTTGATGACCGTGTAACAGGCAAACTCTCTGAATTTGCTAAAAATGCAGGAGTTATACATGTCGATATTGACCCGGCGAGTATCTCTAAGCTTGTAAATGCCGATTACCCGATAGTCGGTGATGTTAAAAATGTTGTAAACGAGATGCTTGAGCTCTCATCTTTGATAAATCCGGCAAAATATTCTGCTTGGAGAGAGAGCATAAGAAATTTTGACGAGCTTCACCCGTTAACATATCATGAAGATAGTGCCAGATTGAAACCTCAATGGGTTATAGAGAGAGTAGGCGAGCTTTTAGGCGATAGCGCAAATATCTCTACGGATGTCGGGCAACACCAGATGTGGACAGCGCAATTTTATCCGTTTTCTCGTCCACGCCAGTTCATAAGCTCGGGCGGACTTGGAACTATGGGATTTGGTTTTCCGGCGGCAATCGGTGTAAAAGCGGCTTCTCCCGATAAGGTAAGTATTAACTTTACAGGAGACGGCTCGATTTTGATGAATTGTCAAGAGTTGATGACTGCCGTTGAGAGAAAACTGCCTGTAATTAACATTATTTTGAACAATAACTACCTTGGAATGGTTCGCCAGTGGCAGACACTTTTTTATGACAAAAGACACAGCGAGACTGATTTGAGCGTTCAGCCCGATTTTGTGAAGCTTGCAGAAGCCTTCGGCGGTATCGGTTACAGAGTCAACACAAAAGAGGAGTTTGACGCTGCCCTAAAAGATGCAGTGGAGAAGAATATCGTTGCATTCATAGAGGTTATTATAGAGAGACTGGAGAATGTTATGCCGATGGTTCCATCAGGCGGTTCGCTGTTTAATATGATGCTATTAGAGAAGAAGGAGAAAAAATAATGCAAGATGAAAACGCAAGAAGAGTTATCTCCGTTATTGTGGTAAACGAAGCAAGTGTACTGTCTCGTATTACCGACCTTTTTTCCGGTCGCGGGTATAACATCACATCACTTACCGTTGCTCCGATTCCTGATAGCAGATATTCAAGACTTACCATCGTAACATCGGGTTCAATAAGAGTTATAGAGCAGATTACAAAACAGCTTCATAAGCTTATACCGGTTTTGAAAGTATATGAACATGCTGATTTGGTAGAAAAAGAGATGGCATTAATCAAGTTTTCGGTATCTGAAAATATTACAGATATAGCAACTCTATGTGCCGCTTATAACGGCAAGATTGTTAATGTCGGCGATAATGTTATCATTGCTATGGTTGCAGACGAGCCTAAAAGGGTTGATAACTTTTTAAAAATTATAAATAAATATAACCCAAAAGAGATTGTAAGAAGCGGTGCCGTTGCACTAGAGAGATAGGGTATGCTTTTTAGCAGTGTTGCATCACATCTAAAACTTGCATTTATCGGTGAAGATTTGGAGATTGACTCAATGAATGAGTTAAACCTCTCTTCACCTTCACAATTATCATTTGGGGTTCATAAAAAATACTCTTCACAGTTGTCTCTATCTAAAGCAAAAGCCTTTTTAATAACCAACACTCTGATAGAACATCTTCCGAAAGATTCATCGTATATTGTTTGTGATGATGTCTCAATATCAATGGCGCAAATAACAAAACTTTTTAATAAAAAACCGATAGATATAAAACTTCCGTCTCCAAAAATAGGCTCCGACAGCTACATAGACTCTATGGCTAAAGTTGAAAACGGTGCGGTAATAGGCTCAAATGTGACAATCATGGCAGGTGCTTATATAGGTACCAGTGTGGTTGTGGGAGATAATACGGTTATATATCCCAATGTAACTATCTATAGAGATTGTGTCATAGGAAGAGATTGTATTATTCATGCAGGAACGGTTATAGGAGCTGACGGGTTTGGCTTTTCTCACACAAAAGAGGGAGAGCATGTCAAAATATACCAAAACGGAAATGTTATCATAGAAGACAGTGTAGAGATTGGTGCTAACTGCGCAATAGATAAGGCAGTTTTTAACTCTACCATAATCAGAAAAGGCACAAAACTGGACAACTTCATCCATATTGCACATAACTGCGATATTGGCGAGTACTGTATTTTTGTTGCTCAAACAGGTGTCGGCGGTTCAACAAAGCTAGGGCGAAACTGCGTTGTAAGCGGGCAGAGTGCTTTTAGCGACCATATAAATATTGCTCCGTTTTCTACTTTTACGGCTAGAAGCGGTATTACAAAAAGCATCGCGCAGAGCGGCGGAGTTTATAGCGGCTATCCGCTTATGAACCACAGAGATTGGAAGAGAGTTCAAGCAAAAATTGCAAAGCTAAACGACTAGGAGTTAAACGATGGATTTAAAAGAAATATCAAAAATAATAAATAGTGATTTTATTGGCGAGAGTTTTAATATAACCAAGATGAATACCTTAAAAAATGCCTCAAAGAGTGAAATATCATTTGTAGCAAACTCAAAATATATAAAAGATATCCAAAATACAAATGCCGGTGCGATAATAGTCGATAAATCTACAAAAGAGTTCGTTCCCAAAGGTTGCATTGCTTTAGTTGTTGATAGCCCGTACTGGGAGATGGCAACGCTCTCAAAACACTTTGCTCCTCCTATTGAAGACGATGCTCTCTCAGAGGCGCAAATAGGCGAGGGTACAGTAGTCTCTCCAAAAGCCGAGATCGCAAAAGGTGCGGTAATCGGTAAAAATTGCACCATTATGGCACATGTTTACATCGGCGCAAATGCAGTAGTAGGCGATAACACTATAATATATCCGAGCGTAACCATATACAGAGATTGCAAGGTTGGAAGCGACTGCATAATACACGCAAACACGACAATCGGAAGTGACGGTTTTGGTTTCGCGACCAACAAACTTGGAGAGCATAGAAAAATTTACCAAAACGGCAATGTCGTAGTAGAGGATAATGTAGAAATTGGAAGCTCAACTACCATAGATAGGGCAGTTTTTGGTACTACGCTTATAAAATATGGTGTCAGAATTGACAACCTTGTTCAAGTCGGACATAACTGTATCATAGGCGAACACTCAGTTCTTGTTGCCCAGTCTGGTATCTCAGGCTCAACTACGATGGGAAGAAATGTTGTAATGGGCGGACAGAGCGCTACGGCAGGACATCTTAGCATTGCTCCTTTTACGACCATGGCTGCAAGAAGCGGAGTTACAAAGAGTATTAATGAAAGCGGCTTAACATTTGCAGGATTTCCGCTTATGGAACACAGACTATGGTTAAAACTTCAGGGTAAAATAGCTAGACTAATAAAACAATAAATATAAACAAAGGATTTACATGTCAAAAACAATTGCACTTAATGGAACAAAAAAAGGTGTTATCTCAATAACAAAGATAGATGAGCCTTATGGAAAGGGAAGTCACAGCGTTGCGAGCATTGGTATATCTTTAGCGGGAAACACGGATGAGCCTGAGTGGAAAGTTCATATCCCGTTAGAAAATTTAGATGAAGTTATAGAGGCTCTAACAGAGCTAAAATAGCGACTTTCTGAAGTTTGGAGTCGAGTTGAAAAAAAAGTTTTTAATTTTTCTTTTGTTTTCGACGCTTCTTTATGGAGAAAAACTTGAGCTTTTTTTTGATGGCAATGTTAAAATAAGCTCAAGTGAACTTTATGGCTCCCTTGATTTGTATGAGCCGTCATTTTATGAGTTTTATATAGAAAATCCCTCAATTGAACCAAAAACAATAGATTTAATCACACAAACAATCAAAGACTATTATAAAACAAAAGGCTTTTTCCACACAGATGTAATCTATCTTAAAAATGATAAATTCATCACCATAAAAATAGAAGAAAAATCCCCGATAATAGTCAAGAATATTTCAAATATTTCAGATTTAGATTTAAGCAAAAATATACCTTTTAAAGTCGGTGATATTTTTGATGCAACTAAATTTACCCAAAGCAAAAAAGAGATAAGACTTCTTTATGCAAATAAAAGTTTTTGTAACGCCTCTATTGATGCCAAAGCATGGATTGATATAGAGTTAAACGAAGCTTACCTGAAATATGAATCTGCTCAAAATAAAAAATGTTATTTTGGCAAAGTGAAAGTAAATCCGCCAAAAGATATAGATGAAGAGATTGTAAAATCAATTTTATACATAGATGAGAATGAACCTTTTTCTGTAAATAAAATAGATAGAAGTTACGAGGAGCTCTACTCTTACGAGGGGATTTCTAAGGCAATCATAGATACGAATGTAGTGGATGAAAATATTGTAGATGTTAATGTAGATGTAATTCAAAACGAGAAACCGCTAAGGTTTGAGTTTGGTGTAGGCGCAAGCAGTGATGAGGGTGCCATGGTTTCAACAGGTGTTACAAATAGAAATTTTTTAGGAAATTTAAAAACATTAAGCTTAAAAACAAGAATTGCGCAGATAAGGCAAAATGTAAAATTAAATTTTGATATGCCGCTGATGAACAAAAACTTTACCGGTTTTGAAACAGGTTATGAAAATGAAATATTTGAAGGTTTCAAAGAGTATAAATTTTTTTCCAGCATCTATCTAAAGCAAAAAAAATCTACCCATATTTTTAAAGAGAGCATAGTTTTTGATAAAATAAATACTTACGACAGCAGCGATGAGACACTTTTTCCTACAACTCATCTTTTTGTAATATCTCCAAAGCTAGAGTACAGCTATGATGCAAGAGATAAGATTTTAGATCCAACTAGCGGCTATTTTGTAAACGGTGAAGTTATGGGTTCAACCAAGAGTGAGCTCTCGGATGCAACTTACTATAAACTAAAAGCAAGCGGCGGCTATATTCATAGTTTACAGAAGAGTATTGTTGCCATAAAGGGAACTTATGGGGTTTTAAAGCTGTTTGATGGCGATGTTCCGACATCTTATCGTTTTTTTGCGGGAGGAATGTACAGCAATCGAGGATACGGCTATAGAGAGCTGGGCACCACAAACGCTCTCGGCGACCCGATAGGCTTTAACTCTATTTTAGAGCTCACAGCCGAACTGAGATTTAAAATTTACGGTGATTTTAGCGGTGTTGTATTTAATGATAACACCTATATCGGGGATAGTAATATTCCTGAGTATGGTCATGGGTATCATAGTGCGGGATTCGGTCTTCGCTATAAGACGCCGATTGGTCCAATCGCAATTGATTTTGGCTTTGATGTTAAAAATCCTACAAAGCAGTACGCTGTACACTTTCATATCGGAGAGCTATTTTGATAAAAAAAATATACTTTTTTCTTCAACTTAGCACAAAAATTTTTCTGCTCACAGCTTTAATATTGGTTTTTATATTTTTTCAAAAAGATGTTGCCCCTTTTTTGGCAGAAAAATATTTAAAAGAGCTCTCTGTTGAGTACTCATCACTAGAGGGAACCTTGTTTAACGGTGTTGAGATTAAAGATTTTAGATATAAAGAGAGCATAAAAGCAAAAAAACTAAACATCAAATATAACTTTCTATCACTTATAAGACCTACGCCGAGGATTGCTTCACTAAGTGCTGAGGGAGTTTTTATAGATTTAGATAAGCTCTTGGATTCAGAGGCATCATCAAACATCGCATTTAATATATCAGATATTGAGTTAAGCGACGCGATATTAGTTTACAAGGGTGAGAGAGCACATTTTGACTTTGACGGCTCAAACCTCAGTTATAGAGAGGTGGTAGATATTGAGAAGATATATCTAAAATTAAACTCAAAATACGGCGATTTGGAGCTAAGAGGGGAGGTTAAGGCAGATGCACTGAGGGCAAAATCATCTCTCTTGATTTCAGATGAGACCAGTGCCAAATATATTGATTTTTTAACATATATGCCAAAGAGTTTGGCGGTTGATGTGGATATAAACTCTAAAAAAATCAATCTAAAAACAAATCTGAAAAATGTTGGGATTAAAAGTATCCCAAAGCTTGCAGCAGAAGATGTTAAGCTTGATTTTTCATACAGTATAGATAAAGAAAATTTTACGCTCAAAACAAATTATAGAGCCAAATATGAAGAGTATGAAGCAGTCGTTACCCAAAGCACGCTTGTTGATAAAAATAAAAAAGTGACCTCAGATATAAAAGCAGAGATTATAAACGAGAAAAACAGACTTCCGTTTGATGAGTTTGCCATAAAAGTTGATTATGAGAACAACACGACAAAAGCTCTCTTTAACGCAAAAGATATCTCTCTAACTCTTCTAACGCAGGATTTTAAAAGCTTTTCTCTTGGCGGAGATACTATCTATGCAAAGTTTGATGCAGAGATTTTAAAAGATGCTGATGAGACCTTTTTACAGGCAAAAATCTACCCAAAGGATGAGTATTTAAAATATAAAAACTACAATCTTAAAAGATTCTCTAAACTCAACCTTTATGCCTATGAAAAAAATAAAAATGTTCTTTTACATATAAATTCGGACATATTATCTTTGGTTTTGTCCGGCAACGAAGCAAAAGTAAAAGGTTTTGCAGATTTAGGCTCTGCCCATTTTGAGTTTGATTCGGATATAGAGAACAAAACAGCCTTTGTAGCGACAAAGATAGCTTCAGTAAATGCATTTCTAAAAGAGATTGATATAAAACCCTTAAATGTTTTTTTTGATGCCAAAATAGCCGCCAAAACAGATATAACATTTAAAGATGCTCTGGAGGCGTATTCAAAAGTTGAGATGCCGACATACACACTTAGGCTTGACTCAAAAAGAGCGTTCTCCGACATAGACAACTCGTTTGAATTTTTTTACAAAGAGAACGAGTTTACGCTAAAAAAATATAACATAGGTGTGCAAAACCGCAGAATCTATTCAAAAAAAGCATCTAAAATTGTGTTTAATTCCGATTCGAATATTGAGTTTAGAGAGTTTTGGATATATGATAATGTGCTTCTAAAAGGTTTGGTTAAAACGGCGGATATGAGCGCTGATTTTTCGATAAAAAGCGATAATTTTCATTATGAATCCAAAGATGCGAATGTAACTTTTAAGGTGGACTTAAAAGCCAGCATTGAGGCTGACGGAAAACAACATGTTGATGGCGAGTTAAAAATTTTAGATGGGGTGATTACATATGAGCCAAAAAAAGATTATACGATTACCGATGAAGATATTATAATAATTCAAGATATAAAAGAGCAGGAGCAACAAAATAATAGAGAGATAAATATACATCTAACATCCATAAAACCCATAAAGTACAAGGCAAAAGATATATCTGCAACTTTTGTTCCGGATTTAATACTCTATCAAGAGATGGGCTCGTATCTGCAAATATTCGGTGTTTTAAATATAAAAAACGGTGAGGTAAATATCAGAGACAAAAATTTTGAGCTTAAAGAGAGTGAAGTCTACCTTTATGGCACTAAAGAGATAAACCCATACTTAAACCTGAATTTACATTTTAAAACAATTGATAATATTGAAATTGAGATTTATATAACAAATAGACTCAATTCACCGGTTATTATTCTCTCTTCAAAACCTGCTATGAGCCAAAACGACATACTCTCATATATACTTTTTGACGGCAGTGCATCCTCTGTTTTTAATGCGACTTCAGATTCATCAAAAACAGCACTAAATACTCTTTTGCTCGGAACAGGTTTGAAAAAAGTGCTCAATGAAACAACAGGCGTAAACATTGATACTTTAAATATTTTGACAAACAAAGAGGGTACGCTAGGGTACGAAATAGGTACGCGGTTTAATAAAAAAATCCGTATAGTCTATAAAAATGATGAGATTTCTAGTCTGATATTGCAGTACAGCTTAAATAAATCTCTAAGAATAGATGTGGATGTAAAAGAGACGGGACAGGGCATTAGTATAATATATATGAAAGATTTTGACCTAAATATTCCATAACAAACTTTAACAATTTAAATAAAACCTTTGTAATATTAAATTTTAAGCAATGTTTAATAAAACTTTTTGAAATTATTATGTAGGATACTAATATAAAAAATTTTATAATTATATATCTACAAGGGGAAGATTTGAATTTTACATTTTTAGAAGTTAAAGAGAGTGATTTACTTGAAAAGGTGTTTGCGTTTCGTTACAAAATACTCTTAGAAATTTATCCTGAGTATCTGCAAGAGTCAAAGCTCTTGGATGACAAAGAGAGTGATAAGTATGACCCATACTCGGCTCATTTTGCTGCATTAAATGAGGATGGTGAGGTTTGTGCAACGGTAAGGCTTATATATAACTCTCCGCTTGGATACCCGACAGAAAACAGTATGACATTTGACAGCAGTATGTTTGAGAGAAACAGACTAGGAGAGATGTCAAGAATATTTGTAGATGCCAGATATAGAAGTATTCAAACAACAAAGATTATTATGCATGAATTTAAAAAACTTATGTATATTAAAATGATGAGAATAGGAGTAGAGTACACTTACGGCTCATTAGAAGAAAATTTTTTAAAATTACTAGGGATATATAAAATAAATTATATAACAATAGGCAAAAAGCAGGAACATGGATCTTTTGGTTTTCGCTACCCCTCTATTTTATATACCAAACAGTTGGGTATAGATAATCCTGAAATAATTGAACTATGGGAGAAGCAGCGTGAAGCATAAAATTTCATACAACTCAAATAGATTTAGTTTTATTCTAATTTTATTCATAGGTTTAACAAACCTAAGTGCTCAGACGGATAAGTTGCTTGAATCTATCTCCAGCGAAATGGAACATTTTAACAAAGTTGCAACACTTACAAAGCAAAATGAGCATTA
>Ga0209343_10000632_pt1 | contig 48911 bp, 33 predicted proteins | sample RifCSPlowO2_02_FD_184026 | JGI IMG/M metagenome (GOLD analysis project Ga0209343, IMG submission 184026) | Groundwater microbial communities from Rifle, Colorado - Rifle CSP2_plank lowO2_0.2 (SPAdes) (version 2) | ecosystem: Environmental > Aquatic > Deep subsurface > Groundwater | place...
AATTGGGTAAGGTAGAGGTGGTTAGCATGGTGTCCGCTATCAAATGGCGGACACTATCGTGCGTCAGATCGAACTCAGCGTCCAGACGGTACTCAGAAGACGCTTACCTTAAAAAAAACGGTCCTCGCGCTTAAATAGCCTTGAGCTCGAATGTGGAATAACAAGGTTCCGGCACGATGTGCCGGAACCTTGGACAACAAATTACCGGCCGCCTTCCCACAGCTTCAGGTCAGGCGCATGATTGCCCTTTCCATAAGCGGTGCAAAATCCGGTCGGATTGCCTCGATAGACCGGGTCGTGCGCCACCACTGCGGGACGTAGCGCGTTCCAAACCCGCCCAGGTTCGTCGTTAGACTGCATGCCTGAATTCTTGACCACAATGACCATGTCCAGTGCGCGATGGACGATGATGTACTGCCCGAGAGCACCCGCAGCGTAAAACACCCCCGCATCATGCGTCTGCGAACAGCCTTCGGCGCGTAAGCAACTCGGCGCACCCGACACCGGTCCGTGCGGATAGATCTTGTGAATCGGCTTGGGTGCACAGCTGTCGTTCTCATTCATCTTCGCCTGGTAGCCATAGCCGGTGTGTGCATCCTCGAACGAGGGATGCGCCAGGTTATAGAGATAGTCGCCGTCGACCAGGCGCTGACCATTCCAGACACCGCCGTTCAACATCAACAAGCCCACACGCGCCATATCGCGGATCGTGCTTTCCCAACTGGTGGCGAAGTTCTTGCTCGTTTCCGAGGTACCCCAAATCGAATTTTCCAACCCGAGCGGCTGGGAAAAATGAAGCCGCCAGAAAGCGCCGATGTTGCTGCCCAAGCGGGTCGTGTCCTGCGCCACCACGGTGTTGATCACATCGCTGAGGCGATTGATCGCATCGCTGCCGTTCGTGTCGTACTTGTATACCCGGTTCGGATAGGCCAGACTGGACGAGGAGGCGCTCACCATACCCAGAACATGCGCGGTCGTGGAATCGCGATGGAAAGTAAAGCTGTCGAGCCAATGGTCGATGCGCTGGAATTCGTTGAGCGGACCGCGTTTGCGTGTGGTCGACGCCGGCAAGCTCTTCGACTTGTGGATCAGTGCACCAACCGTCAGTCCGCTCATGGTCTTGGTCGCGGAATAAACTTGCGTCCGCGCGTCGCTGCCGGTGGGATAGTATTCGTGGCAGAGCTTGCCGTAACGGACGACCGCCCAGCGCAAGCCCAGGGTACTGTTGGCTTTCTGCAGCAAGGAAGGATCGAGCTTGCACTCGGCTGCCACATTGGCGGCCGACACCGGTGCCCATGGGCCGCTGCCAGGATCAGTCCCGAGTGGCGGCGGAGGCGGATTCGTGACACTGGTGCCCTCCAGAAAAACATTGTCAATGGTGTAGGTCTCGTAACTCAGGCTGGCATCGACTCTGAAGCGCAGCCGCAAGCTACTTTGATTTTCCGCCGAGGTGGGCAGGTTGAACGTTACCCGTCCCGACGCCGTCCGGATCGATTCCAGGGCGGTATAGGTGCTGCCGTTGGTGGAAAATTCGGCAATGCCGGCTTCTCCAAAATCCAGTCTGGAGGTAACCCGGTCGAAACTCAGGCGCAGGCCGGTGAAGCCTGCCGTGCTGATGGCGATGGAGGTGATCGAGCCATCGGTGCAGCCGTAGCAACCGTCCAGGCGTGCTGCTCCAGAGCTGGTATTGACGGTGCCGTCGGCGGTGAACTTACCCAGGCCGGCAGCGAAGGTTTCGTCAAACACGACGGTTTGTGCCTGTGCCGCCATCGACAGCAACACACCGCCGGCCACCAACGCCGCTTTCAGTGCGAGGCCGTTTGTGCGGCGAGTGTCAGGGATCAACGCGGCCGCACCCACCCTTGGATTTCGAATTTTCATACCAGTCTCCGTTTATTTGTTTGAAAAAGTTCGAACTTCTCATAGGCAATGCCATGTCTATGTATCAAGACTATAAAAATTGACGGGGTGCTGGTCAAATGAACATTTGGCATTCAGGAAATGCATACCATGCATGTCATGGCATATCAGCAAGCGTGCTGATATGCGAATTTGAATACCAAAAAATCGATACTCATATTCGTCATTGGATATGTATATTGCGATTCCGCTAACCGATATACAGCGACTTCATCCCACCGGTATAGCTGAATTTAGATGCCGCCCTGCATATGCGCCAGAGCCATGACCGTAATTCAATAAATTCATTTGCCTCGTCCAAAACGTCAAGTCCATACTGCGCTGATAACTAGATGCTTTGCGTTTTTAGACCCCGGGGAGAACATATATGAAACATTTATTAAAGAGTTTGCCAGGCGCTTTATTGGCAGTCGCGCTTGGTGCATGCGGTGGCGGTGGTAGTACTGGTGATGTGGCACCTGTCGTCGCGACCGACAACGGATTTGTGCAGGGTGCGACCGAGGCCCAAGTGTATAGCTATATTAGTATTCCATATGCAGCGCCTCCGGTTGGCGACTTGCGCTGGAAAGCGCCTGCGCCTGCAGCCGCGTGGAGCGATCTACGCAACGCCAACACACAGGCCAGCTCTTGTCCGCAAGCAGCCACTCCATTCGGAGTAGCCAGCACGAACGAGGACTGTCTTTACCTAAGCGTCCATACGCCGAAGGGCGCCGGGCCATTTCCAGTCATGGTGTGGATACATGGCGGCGCGTTTGTAACCGGCGACAGCAGCGTCGCCGGCTTTTATGATCCATCCAAACTGGTCCCCAAAGGCGTCATCCTCGTTACGGTGAATTATCGTTTGGGCGCACTCGGATTTTTAGCCCACCCGGAATTATCGGCGGAACAGGGCGGCTCATCCGGCAATTACGGTTTGATGGATCAGCAAGCAGCACTTAGATGGGTAAAAACCAATATCGCCAATTTCCGCGGGGATCCTGCGAATGTAACTTTGTTCGGTGAATCGGCAGGCGGATACAGCGTCCTGGCCCAGGTGGCGTCGCCATTGGCTGCAGGCCTGTTCCACAAAGCGATTGTACAAAGCGGCGCTTACGGCCTTGCCAGCACGCCATCGCTTGCGTCGGCGCATACAGGGAATCCAACTCTCAAACGGTACACCGGCACAACGTTCGGCACTCGTGCCGCATGTACGGATCAAAGCCTTGCCTGTCTTCGCGGCTTGACTGTCGCGCAAATCCTGGCTGCGCAAGCGGGTGGAGATATTGGACCAAACATCGACAACAAGGTGTTGAAAAGTACGCTTGCCACCTCTTTTGCAACCGGAGATTTCAATCGGGTGCCGGTAGTTCAAGGCACCAATACGGATGAATACACCCTGCTGTCGGCTTCCCGCCTGGATTTGACCGGGAATCCTATAACCGATGCAAACTACATGACTCTGATCAATCCTTCCGCACTTGGAAAAACGGTTGACCAGATCAATGCCCAATATCCTCGTGCGAACTACCTGGTGGCATCAGACGTCTATGATGCGGTGTATACCGACGCCGGATTAGCCTGCCCTGGCCGTGCGGCAGCCCAACTGCTCAGCACTCGCGTACCGACATATTCATATGAGTTCAACGACCGTAACGCGCCGATGTATCTTTTGCCGCCAGCGACACGGGCGAGATGGGGCGCGTATCATGCTGCAGAACTTCAGTACCTTTTTCCGACCGCCCCAGCGAGCGTGACATATACCGCGGATCAAGAAACTTTGAAGACGCAGATGGTCAACTATTGGACGCAGTTTGCAAAAACCAGCAATCCGAACGGCACCGGCCCGACCTGGCCACAATACACCGTAGCAACCGATACGTTCATGTCTTTAAATCCTGGCACTTCGGCCGTAAGCACGGACTTCTCAAGCCGGCATAAGTGCGCCGGGTTCTGGACTGCTAGTTAAGCTGTGGTTGGACGCTTGATAAAAGCGCAAACGTTTGTCAGAAGAGGTGCCTCCATTCCTGGGCATCTCGACCTGACAGCGCTGTAAGGACAAATAGAAAACACGCGCCAAAATTGAAGGCCGGTACATAAAATCGATGATGAATTTATCGATTTTATGTACCGGCCATTTTCTGTATGTATGCGGCGATGCCGTAATTGCGTAATACGGGTACGTCTCTAAGCTTTATGAAAATGCTTTTCAAGTGGCTCTCTACCGTTTCCGGCGTGATCTTCAATGCGATGGAGATCTCTTTGCTGGATTTAATAAGCTGCCAAGGAAAACATATGAAGACAATGGAGTGCTACCGGTAACGATAGACGATGATGAAGCGCTGATTGACACGACAATAAACTTTCGCACATATGCTGGCGAACGGTCCTTCTGTAGTGCTGCAATACATATTCCGCTGTGCCGCCAAACAAAATCACTATAAGGCCGCTACAGCACTTGTTAACAACCGCGCCACGGCATTAAAGACCGATGACACTTTTGTTCTGGGGAGGTCTTCTTTGATTTTATTCATTGGCTATGAATAAAAGGCGCGTTATCAAAATGGTTAATGTTAATAAATTTTGACAACGACGGTAGAAATTTCCATCGTTCGTTCAGATATCGAAATCGCATATGCCTGGTGGATCCTTCATGACCCCAAGCCAGCTCCCTCGCCACAGGATTGATCGTTAGTTTGAAAAAAATATTGCATTGTTGAAGGCATATTTACATAATGCATAAGGCAAATAGTAAGATGGGGACATTCGTAATCAGTAGAACAATATAAGTTGGATCTGACCTTCATGATTAATATAAGCCGGATCGATCTTAATCTCTTTGTGGTTTTTGATGCCATTTATACGGGAGGCGGAATTACGCGAGCAAGCGAGACGCTCACCCTCTCTCAGCCGACCATTAGTCATGCACTGGGCCGACTACGAAAGTTGCTGAATGATCCTTTGTTTATACGTCAGGGTAATGCTGTTACACCAACTGCACTGGCCCACGAATTAATAGGACCGATCAGACGGGCTCTGGCCGAAATTGAAGATTCGTTAAATCAGGTATCAACTTTTGATCCCAGTGTATCGGAGCGAGAATTCAAAATCGGGATGCCTTATATTGTTGAGTTTGAGATCGTTCCCGATCTCATGAATACAATCAAAGATTCGGCGCCCTCTATAAAAATATCTGCTGTTCGTCATAATCGTTCGGATTTTCACACTCAATTGTCGACCGGCTTAATAGCCGTAGCAGTTGACGTGCTGCGCCCGCTTTCCAACGACATTCACCATAAACATCTGAGCACCGGGAAATTGGCAGTGGTGGCCCGAAAAGGGCATCCTGCAGTTGATGATGGACAGATCACAATGGCGTCTTATCTGGAGCAGGATCACATCCTTGCCAGTTCACAGCGGCTCAGCCCGGGACTGGAAGATTACGAATTGGCCAGACTAGGCTTTCAGCGCCACATCAAACTTAGATGCCAGCACTGTTGGACCGCTTGTAAAGTAGTGAGTACATCCGACATGTTGTTCACAATGAATGAGCACTATGGACGCTCAATCAATGAACTGCTGGGGAATCAGCTCGTTCCATTTCCAACTGACATACCGCCACTTGACCTTTTTATATATTGGCATGCAAGCGTAGATAACGATCATGCCAATCGATGGTTGCGTGAACAGATCTGTGCCTCTTTTAATGGGGAATCATAGCGCTGACCTTCAATGAAGGCTAAAAGCTTTTACGAACCGGCGATCATGTATATCCCAATGATTGAAACGGTTAAATCACGATCTTTCCGGTGACCTTGCGCGCAGCAATGTCTTTCAGCGCTGCGCAGCAGCAGTATCGACTGCCCTGCCCTTGCAATAATCATATTCGTCATTGGATATGTATATCTGCGATTCCGCTAACCGATATACAGGCGATTTCATCCCACCGGCATAGCTGAATTTGGATGCCGCCGTGCATATGCGCCAGAGCAATGGCCGTAATTCAATCAATTCATTTGCCCATCCACAACGTCAGGCTCAAACTGTTCTAGCACTAGCGGTTGATGAGCTCTGAAAATTCTGCACCAATCCATCTTGCGACCCTCTAGTACACAAAAAATTTACGAAGCTTATAACAGGAGACAAAAATGAAATTCGCACATGTATTTTTTAGTATGGCGGCGCTCGCATCGGTGCTCTGGGCAGCCCCCAGCTCGGCGGCTATGACGGAAGCCGAACACACGCTGCGTCAAGGCTGGACTACCCGTACTTATCTGGTCAACAAACCAAGCTCCTGTACGGTAAATTGCCCTGTCGTTATCGATATGCATGGCTATACTTCTAATGCGGTAGAAGAAAGAGACGGTTCCGGCCAGTTGCAGGTTGGAGATGCCAACGGCTACATTGTGGTCTATCCAAGTGGGCGCTATGACTCCTGGAATGCCGGCTCGAGTTCTTATGGCACTTGCTGCGGCACTGCGGAGCGTTACAATGTCGATGATGTGGGTTTCCTCAAGGCCATGATCGCCAAGATCAAGACCGATTACCCCATGATCGATCCGAAGCGCATCTATGCAACAGGCATCTCGAATGGTTGCGCCATGTCCCAACGGCTTGCCGCCGAAGCCAGTGACATCATTGCCGGAGCAGCTTGCAGCTCGCACTACTTGCTGACAACAGCGACGTCGTTGAAAAGACCGATTAATATGACTGAAATCCATGGCCTTAGCGACATACTCGTCAGCTACAACCGGTCATTTATCAATACCGGCGCTCAGGACAATTTCAAGCGTTGGGCAAAGATGAATGGTTGCACGGGCCTGCCAACCAAGACCGCGGTCACGGTAAACAGCCACGTCGAGGAATATTCAAACTGCTCGAGCGGCGTGAAGGTCAAGCTGTATACCCTCAAATCCGGGCATGTCACCTACACCAATACCGATGGTGTCGACGTTGCCAAGATCACATGGGATGCTCTTAAAACCCATAGCTTGCCATAATCCCTAGTTTGCTATAACCGGACGCCACTTGCGTGGCGTCCGGCCTTAACGGACCACAGCTGCTCCTGACAGAGCGATGTGAACCGGCCATCACTTAATCCCAATTATTGAAACGGTTGAATCACGATCTTTCCGGTGACCTTGCGCGCAGCCATGTCTTTCAGCGCTGCGCAGCAGCAGTATCGACTGCCCTGCCCTCGCAATAATCATGTTCGTCATTGGATATGTATATCTGCGATTCCGCTAACCGATATACAGGCGACTTCATCCCACCGGTATAGCTGAAAAATTTAGATGCCGCCCTGCATATGCGCCAGAGCCATGACCGTAATTCAATCAATTCATTTGCCTCGTTCACAACGTCAGGTTCAAACTGTGCTGGCACTAGCGATTGATGAGCTCTGAAAATTCTGCACCAATCCATCTTGCGATCCTCTAGTACACAAAAAATTTACGAAGCTTATAACAGGAGACAAAAATGAAATTCGCACATGTATTTTTAAGTATGGCGGCGCTCGCATCGGCGCTCTGGGCGGCCCCCAGCTCGGCGGCTATGACAGCAAAAACACACTATTTGTTTCAAGGCTTCGACCTCCGCGAGTATGAGGTCAATAAACCAAGCTCCTGTACGGCAAACTGCCCTGTCGTTATCGATATGCATGGCTTTACTTCTAGTGCCGGCGCCGAAAAATTGTTTTCCGGCCAGCAGCAGTCGGGTGATGCCAATGGCTACATTGTGGTCTATCCAACCGGGACTCTAACCTCCTGGAATGCCGGAACGAGCATTTATGGCACTTGCTGCGGCACTGCATCGCTTACGGGTGTCAATGACGTGGGCTTCCTCAAGGCCATGATCGCGAAGATCAAGACCAATTATCCCATGATCGACCCGAAGCGCATCTATGCAACAGGCATCTCGAACGGCTGCGCAATGGCCCAGCGGCTTGCCGCCGAAGCCAGTGACATCATTGCCGGAGTAGCTTGCAGCTCGCACTACTTGCTGACAACAGCGACGTCGTTGAAAAGACCGATTAATATGACCGAAATCCATGGCCGTAGCGATATACTCGTCAGCTACGACAGGTCGATTATCAATACCGGTGCCCAGGACAATTTCAAGCGTTGGGCAAAGATGAATGGCTGCACGGGCCTGCCAACCAAGACCGCGGTTACGGCAAACAGCTACGTGGAGGAATACTCGACCTGCTCGAGCGGCGTGAAGGTCAAGCAGTATTCCATCGACTCCTCGCATGTCACCTATCTCAATACCGATGGCGTCAACATTGGCAAGATCACATGGGATGCTCTTAAAACCCATAGCTTGCCATAATCCCTAGTTTGCTATAACCGGACGCCACGCAAGTGGCGTCCTGCCTTAATGGACCAATGCTGCTCCTGACAGAGCGATGTGAACCGACTCGAAGCGATGAATCGCTGCGGCAGCACCGGCAGCTTTTTGCGGCTTACACACGCTTGTTATAATTGCGCCACTCTAACGCCCAAAATGCGCCGACCACTTCAGTGAAACCTTTTCGCAAGAACTCCGGGATGACGCTGATTGAGATGGTCATCGCCATCACCATTCTGGCCATCATTTCTGTTCTTGGCTGGCGTAGTCTCGACGGTATAGTACGCGCGCGTATCGCCCTTACCAGTGAAACCGAAGCTATGCGGAATTTGCAGCTTTTGTTTTCTCAACTGCAGCACGATTGTCCACTGATCGAGTCCCTGGGGGCCGGTGAGCCGCGAATAGTGGCCTACAGAAATACAGTTACGTTTGTCCGTGCGGTATATGAAGAAAACCAGGCATCGCGTCGACAAGTCGTCTCCTACCGTTTACGTGACCGGATCATATCGCGAAGTGCATCGGTGCCCACGCGCGATGCCGCCAAGTTATTGGTCGATTGGCAGGCGGCAAAATCGGAAGCGGATTTGGTATCTTCCGTACCTTTATTCTCGGATGTGGAGGCGATGCCCATTCACATTTGGTTCAATGGCAACACCGATTGGATGAATGCGAATGATTTTCCGCCAGGAGGACCGATGATGAACGAAATCATGGGACTTAAGATAACGGTCAATTTTAGAAACAACGAAAAGGGCGTCGTTAAGACGTTCTTGCTGGGTGCTCAGTAGGCTGTGCATACAAAGTGATCAGGTCCGGCCGGCTCGACCAGACGCAACGTTTCTACTTTGAACTCGATCGCGTACTACCGGTTTGTTATCGAAGATACCTCCGCGCCTTTAGCAAAAATTAACCGCCCGCGGGAACGTCCGTTTGAAAGCATTAGTGAGAAATCGATGACTGTACCTTACGACCCTGAGCTGCCCGTTCCTTTTGACCAGTAACCAACCTACTGATTTATATATTAGATTTGAATTATGAAAACCAGTGCGCTAGTGCCCTATATCCCAGAACGCAAGCCATTACATAAAGAAAAATATTAAGCGCGCGCCGGAAGCCGATTTCGGAAAATCGCCCGTTCAAGTTTGCTCCGGCAAGGTAAGCGACCAGAGAAATCATGACCCCCCAGCCTAGATAATTAAGGGCGATGGGAATAGGCATGGAAGTGGTGGTAATAGTGACCTGGATCGTCTTTCCAATTGCAAAACATAAATTTAACGCCAGCAGTTGCTGCAGGCGGTTGAGACTATTCAATCCACCGTACAAAACAATAAAAGGTGCGCCAACGTTTAAAGCTGTATCGGTTAAACCCGCAAATGCGCCAAAAGCCGTGGGAGATGCATTGGCGCTTTTTTGACGTAGCGCCAGCCAGCGTTGCAAGATCACCGGAAGTGCTGCGCTTCCAGCCAACAGTATGGCTAGCAAAGCCAGAGCAGCATACTCCGGCAGAGAAGTTTGGAGCCATACCCCCACGAAACTTCCCAGTATGAGGCCGGGCGTAATGGCCTTTGAAAGCGGCTCCGACATAACCAGACGCCACTGTACCGCCAAGTAAGAAATAGCAATAAACAATAAAGGCACTGCTGCGAGAAAGACGGCGCCGCGATAATCAAGTACAAGCGCCAATAACGGTGTCGCAATCATCGCAAAACCAAGCCCAAACATTCCTTGGGCAAAACCTGCGATTGCCAGCACAACTAAGCAGTAAGCAAATTGTCCACTGTTTGCCACTCCAAAAAACAGCTCATTCATCGAGCTTGCTCATGCTTCTCAGAAACAGGCGCACCCTTCTGATCTATCCCGGGCTTCAGGCGCACCTGCCTTTGGAATCGTTCGCCAAGCGTGCGCAACACCCCATCTCTTCCCGCAGCTGCCACCAGCGAAACTCCAAATGGAATACCATCGCCCCGAATGCTTGCCGGCAGCGCCAGAGCACAAAGATCAAGCGGACTGATCGGATAGGTGTAATAGCCGATGTTATTGTTGAGCCCGATTGGATCCGCCTTAAGCTCGTCACAGGTATACGCACGGCCGACGGTTGGCGTCATGAGCACATCGAATTTTTGAAACATTTGTCTGGCCTTGTTGCGCAACTCATTCATCTTGTAGATTGCGTGTACGGTTTCGGTACCCGAGTAATCGAGACCCTTGCGTATCATCGCCGCAACAGCCGGATGCACCGTCTCCGGCCTGGTCTTTAGGACATCGCCATAACTTACAGCGCGCTCGGCAAGCAGGCCACTGTCGAAAGGTAATCGGCCGGCTTCAATAAACATTGAAAAATCAATTTTCATGGATTGCCCCCCTGCCCGCTCCATGGCTTCGACAGCCTTTTCAAATGCGGTCTCCGCATGCGAATCACCGAAAAACTCCAGTTGTTCGGTATGCGGCATGGCAAATACAAAGCGATCTGCAACGTCAACTTTCAGAGGGATGCTGTCGGCGTCCGGTCGACTAAAATCATCGACAACATCAAATCCGCGGATCGTTTCCAGCACGGCGTAGCCATCCTCAACAGTCCGCGCAAATACCGGCACGCAATCGAAGAAGCGATTGTTGTAAATCATGCCGCCACTACTGACCAAGCCGAGTGTTGGTTTCACGCCGACGATGTTATTCATCGCGGCAGGCACACGCCCGGAGCCACCCGTGTCCGACCCAAGCGAAAATGAAACCAGGCCCGCCGCAACAGCGACTCCGGAACCTGAGCTTGAGCCACCGGGAATATAACGCTCATCGAATACGTTTCGGCAGTAACCGCCAAGCGTGCGCGTTCCGTTCAGTCCGGTAGCGAACTGGTCGAGTGTGTTCTTGCCAATAAAAATGGCACCGGCCGCAATCGCCTTTGCTACGCTTGCCGCCGATGTATGCGGCAAAAGATCGAATCCGTCGCAGCCACAGGTCGTGTGCATGCCGGTGACATGAACATTATCTTTAACTGAGAATGGAATGCCGAAAAGTGGTGAAACATTTCTGGAATATTCGGCGGCACTAATGCGCTCTGCTTCACTGATGGCGTCCTGCTCACTGACAAGTTCCGTCCATACGTAATCGTTGCCGCGCTCCCGAATGCGGCGGAATACTTCTTGCACGACATCCACGGGCGTAAACAAGCGCTCTCTGTATCCGGCTTGTAAAGTATTAAATCCAAAATCGATTCGCGTCATGTCCACTGTTCGTTTTCCCTAAATCCATTCATCAACATATCTGCGACAGACATTATTTTTTGTCCTTGCTTGAACTACGTTCGACCCGAACCTTGTATCGGAAGGAATCTCCCCGATGGTAAAGATGTTCGAAATTGACTGCCTGGCCATTTTTCGCCGAGGTCAAGCGCTCAATATGCAGCATGGGAGAGCCGCTTTCCACTCCAAGCAGGCGAGCCTGCAAGTCATCGGCCAGATGCGCGCCAACTACCAACTCCGCGTTTCCCAGAACAATACCGAAATCATTTTCAAGGATAAGGAAAATATCCTTCGACGATAAATCTTCCTTGATCAGGCGACGACCTATTGCTTCCGGAAAGTAGCTTGTCTCAACGGACATTGGTTCACGATTGAGGTAGCGGACCCTTTTAATTTCCGTCACTTTTTCATTCTTTGCCACGGCTAGTTTTTCCAGCACCTGATCGCTTGGGCGCAATTCTTTCAAGCTAATGACCTTCGAGAACGTCTCGTATCCATGTGGTTGCATTGCCTCGCCAAAGCTCTGCAGGTGGGTCAAATCCTGAAATGCCTTGGGCTTGGAAACGAATGTTCCCTTTCCGTGCACACCGAATATCAGCCCTTCATTCTCAAGCTCGTGGAGCGCTCTACGAATGGTGATCCGGCTCACGCCAAACATTTCAATCATCTGGCTTTCCGACGGCATTTTTTGATGCGGTACCAGTGAGCGGTCAAGGATCCGTTTTCGTAGTGCATCTCGAACCTGTGCGTAATACGGCACCGGAGAAGCTTCTATGTTTAACTCAAACGTTTTTTTCGGTTCAACTTTTTTAAGCCGCGACGACATAGTGATTCCCGTTTTTACATAATGCGGACAGAGTTATAAGGATGAGACGAGTTACTTTGCTCTCGACATTATAAAATTTAACGACGTCCTTCCCAATGAACAATGCGACGTCCCGCGTAAGCCAGTGCACGATCGGAGAGGAGACCAACGATACCGATCACGATGATCCCGGCAAAAACATAGGTGGTGCGAAAGAAATTCGCCGCATCCAGAACGATGAAGCCGACACCACGGTCTCCGCCTAGCAATTCCGCGGCCACGAGTATCGATAGCGCCGTTCCAAGCGCCACCCGCAGTCCCGTCATGATCTGTGGAAGAGCCGAAGGAAAAACTACAAATCGAAAGATTTGGTAGCGATTTGCCCCGCAGGTCTGCGCTGCGCGGATCGAATCCGCCGGGCAGCTTCTTGTGCCGGCCTGTGCGCTGACCATCATGATCAGGAACACGGAGACGAAAATAAGAAGCACTTTCGACGTTTCACCGATTCCGAACCATAAGATAAATAATGGAATGAGACCGAGTGGCGGTATCGGTCTGAGAATCTCGCCCGGAATCAGGAATATGGCATCAACATTGTTAATTCTTCCCCGCAGCATGCCAATAGTGATGCCCAGTATCGATCCGAATACAAAAGCTGTTCCCACCCTGGTCAGACTGGCTAACAAATGGATGAACAAACTGACGCCGGAATAGCCGTTCAACAGCATATCGGAAAAGCTTTTAGCAACCTCCCCCGGCGACGGCAACAAAACCGGACGGACCCATTCAGCACTTGTGGCGACCACCCACAATATGAAAATTAGCAGAGGGGAAGCAAAAGCAAGAATCCAATATTGCCGCCTGGATTTGACATTGTCATTGGTTTTCAAAATATTCTCCTTGCCGCCATTAGGATGCATCTGCACGCATGGCGCGATATATTTGTTCGCGTACGGATAAAAATTCCGGATGCAATCTGTTTTCTGAAGAACCTCGCGGCTCAGGCAGATTCACGGTAAATTCGTCGAATGCACCTAGACGCCCTTTACGCATCAAGAAAATTCTGTCGGCCAGGAACACCGCCTCATCGATACTGTGGGTGATGAAGATGATCGTGCACTTGGTTTCTGTTTTGATCCGCAGAATTTCTTCCTGAAGCGTTTCACGCGTTTGTACATCCACTGCGGCAAACGGTTCGTCCATCAGCATCACGCTCGGGTTGGCCGCCAAGACTCTGGCCAATCCACAGCGCTGTCGCATCCCTCCGGAAAGCTGATAAGGGTAGCTCTTTTCAAATCCCTGCAATCCGACCAGCTTCGCGACATCTTTAGCCACCGCATTTTGCTGCGATCGATTCTTGCCGCTGCAGCGCAAGCTGAATGCGATGTTGTCTTCAACGGTCATCCAGTCAAACAATGCATAAGATTGGAAAACAACGCCGCGATCCGGACCTGGACCCGCGATCTCTCGATCGTTCACCAGGGCGATACCGCTGCTTGGCTGCAGAAATCCGGCGACGATGTTGAGCATCGTGGTTTTTCCGCATCCGGATGGTCCCAATACGGTAATTACTTCGCCGCGATTGACAGAAAAGCTCAACTCTTTCAGAACGTCGCGACCGTCATACTCAAGACCGACACGATCGAACCGGAGAATCGGTTTTACAGATCGTGCAGCATCTTCCGACTGTTCCGACGTCGACTGTGGAGAAAGCGCTAAAGTGCTGGACATATCCATTTGTGATCCATCTGCTTAGATTATTCAAACTTCGCCAAGTATGCGCAACATCGCGACTGCAAGGACCTGTGTGGCAGGTACTGCCTTGGGGGTGTGGATGTACTCATTGACCGGTGGCCATCCATCTTCGCCCGGGCCGAATGTTACGGATGGAATGCCGGCATGCGAAAAGCGGATCGTGTCGCAATAGGCATTTTTACGATAATAGACCGGCGTCTGTCCGAGTATCTTTTGATAGGCATCCGTAAGGGCTGCGACCGGCTCTGACGATTCCGGCACTTCTTCCGTTGCCGGAACGAAGAGCGAATTGGGAAACTGACGGACCGATGCTGCAAATAATGGATCTTCCTTGGCTAACTGATTGATCACGGCTTGTATATCGGCCGTCACCGAATCCAGTGTCATGCCGGGAACCAGACCGACAACCGCGATAACAGTCCGACATTCGGCTGGAGTAAATTGCATCTCGCGAGGCACACCGGCCCCGATTCGAGTCGGGCACACCATGGGCTTGGTGCCGCCGTAGTAATTCGGCGCCTTGTGTTTGAACTGGATCGATTCAAGGGCCGCCAGCAACTTGGTCATCTTTGAAATTGCATTGATGCCGGTGTCCGGACGCCAGAGATGTGATTTTGTGCCTTCCGTTATTAGCTCCAGTATGCAATTACCCGAGTGTGCGACCGCAATGCCGATGCCCCATTCGTCGGCGCTGCGCGTCCAGCCTGACGGCTCGGCGGTAATTTCGTAATCTCCCCGAATACCCAATTCATCGAGCAGGTATATTGCGCCATTGGGGCCATGCTTCTCTTCATCTACTGTGTAAATGCACTTCAATGTACCCTTGAACTGCGCTCCACTCTCGCGCAGCGCTTGTACCGCCAACAGCGTGCAAGCCAGATTTCCTCGCGTATCCGACGTACCTCTTGAGTACAGCTTGTCTCCTGATACGGTTGGGTTATAGGGATTGCCATTCGTCATATGCCATGCGCTTGGATCGCCGGCCGGATACGTATCGAGGTGATCATTCAAGATCAAAGTCGGGCCGCCACCTTGGCCAACCCAAGTTCCAATCACATTGGGCCGACCTGGTACTTTCTCGTGAAGTTCCACTTCCAGCCCCATGGCACGCAATTTTGCAGCTACACACAACGCGATTTTCTCTTCCGAGCCTGAAGGCATATCGGGGTCCAGCGGATTCTCGGAGTCCGGCTGTCCGGTTGTCACCAGTTCCGAGGTAAGTCCAAGCCAATCCTCGTACTTGATGGCATTAGCGATCTTCTGTTCCAATTCGCTCATGGCGTGCTGTTTGATACTAGTCATGTCATTCATGTGTTCTGCTCTTCAAGGATATTTGTGTGTAGGTGAACAGGCTTTACGCGCTTAAGCTAGAAAATTTATTTGCCTTTTTCAGATGCAATGATTTTCTGGATAGGCGCGGTGTTGAAAAGGGGGATCCAGTCTTTCGGCGCTTCCTTGATACGCTGCTCCGATACAAGAAAGGCGCCGATACCTTGCAAGTGTTTCATGATTCTTGAGTCAAGTTCCTTGCCAGGCGCGCCCATGAAGTCGGCAGTAAGCTGCTCTTCGAAACTTGGATTGCTTGCTGACTGGCGCGCAATCAGTGCGTCAAACTCTTCAGGACTTTGTCCGATCCGTTTGGCTTCGTATTGGCGTATGGTTTTTGGATTGGCGATGTAATCACGTTGCGCTTGACGCCAAGCGCGCAAGAAGGACTGCAACACTTCACCGTTCTTGCGGCTTAGCTCTTGCTGTCCGACCCAAACGCCACCGGTAATCATGCCAAGGGAGCGCGTTGTTGCGATCGACCGGGCGCCGGCCTTCTCCATAAGCCCCACGTTAGGTTCCCATGTCACTGCGGCATCGATCTGTCCGGCCATGTAAGCGGGTGGCATGGTCGACGGTGCAAGGTTGACCATTGTGATGTCCGACTGCTTAAAACCTGCCTGGGTTAGCGCTCTCAACAAATGATAATGGCTCGAAGAACCGACCGACGCGCCAACCTTTTTCCCTTTGAGATCGGCAACATTGCTGATGCCGGAGGTTGGATTTCCGATCACGCGTATATTTGTGTAGTCGAGCCGCTCCATCATCAGGATTTCGATGGGCATGCCGTTGGCATAGCCGGTGACACTTGGAAATTCGCCCATCCATGCCATATCAATTTCTTTGGATGCCAGCGCGGGCAGCATTGCAGGTCCGGCCGGGAAAGGAACCAATTTCACTTCGATCTTTTGCTTTTCAAATAAACCAGCGTTCACGGCATAGGTAAGTAAGACGTTTATTTCCCCGGTCTGATAGCCGACACGCAGTTGTTTTTGCTGCGCCGATGCGGGTGAGACAAGTATTGAAAACAATGTCAGAAGTAGTAGAAAAATGCGCATGGCATGTGTTCCTTTTTAACGATTGTAAGGGGCAACCTGATCAAGATCACAACTTGATATAACAAGTTATACCAGCAATAGACGTGCCACCCTGCTCTTAAGGAGACTGACTTTATGGAGAGGAGAACGTAACTCCTTATTTCATAAGGAGTTACGTCACCTTGAGAAGCTAAATCGAGTCATCCGAGCCGGTATGCGCAACGAGATATTTTTGCACCGCTCTAGAGCGGGACGTCTCTCACCGCATTGTTTTAGTGCGAATGGAGCGGCCAAATTGGTGAGGCACAGTGATGAGGCATACAACTCAGCAGTAATGCTTGGCGTGCAGCGCGCGGGATAATGAGAGTGAGGGTCGGCGGGGCTCGCGGTTTAAGACAAAAGTCTTCCGATTACACCGCCAACTAAGATGAAGTGGCGAAATCAGCGACGGAATGATCCGGCAAATCCTTGTGCAGGCAATTAACCATGTACGCCAACGAAGCGCCTTCGATACGCACGCTGGCGCCACCGAACGTGATCTCGATGGCTGCAGGCGGCGCGGGCTGATTGGATGGCGATGATTTACTTAGCTTTTAGGAAATAAATGACAGCGTCGCAAGATCGTATATCTGTTTCCATGGACAGCGCCATCCCGCAAATAGGGGAGCTGAGATCCGGGCCTTCCTGTCTTAATAGGTCAATGAACGCAATATTGCTAACGGGACCTACATCCAAGCGCTATGCGCCTTGTGCTGTGCCTGTACAAGAAAATACTGGGATTGAAGATGCCGCGGATCGACGACATCGGCCGCCCAAAAAAACCAACGCGCCGGCTACAAATAAATGCCAGTACCTAAGCTCACCTATCACTCTCGTGAGAGCTCTTCATCACGCGTCTAAATATGTTTAGTATCCATTTCGCTATATAGATACCACTAACCCGACATTGAATTACGTTAGAGGACTGGTGGTCTCCGATAATTAAGTCTGAAAATTTCTGCGCCACGTCCTTCTACAAAACGAGAATTTTTTGAAATCAGTTAGTTACAGCAGTATCTGAGGAATTTCGCACGAATCCCGGCCGACCTTCAAACAGATCGTACGCCGACCAAACACGGCAACGCCTGTCGGGTCTACCACGACAAGCAAGGGTCAAAAACGCATACTAATTTAGTAGGACGCCACTGTGCCGGAAGCCAGCAATGCTGAAAACTGTCGCGCCGGAACCGCTTCCGAAAACAGATATCCTTGCGCATAGTCGCAACCAGCATCCTTGAGCCAGTGCTTTTGGTCGGTCGTTTCGACGCCTTCAGCGATTGCCTTCATGCCGAGTTTATGTGCCAATATAATGATGGTCTCGGCTATTGTCCGACTGCTCGCGTCTACCATGCCCTGTACGAAAGACTGGTCAATCTTTAAATAATCGACATCGAAGCGGTTTAAATAAGACATCGACGAATAGCCGGTGCCGAAGTCGTCAATTGCGACTTGGACGCCTGCGGCATGAAGTTCCGCGAGTTGTTCTGCAGCGCCACAAGACGCATTCAGGAGGACGCCTTCCGTTATTTCGATCGAAACGCTGCTGGCAGGCAATCGATGTTGTTTCAAGTATTCACACCAATCCATTCCCTCGCGCTGCATCATGAACTGAACGGGCGACTTGTTGATGCTGATTTGAAACGGGGTATTAAACTCGCTTGCCCATTGCCGTGAGCACGACACTGCCTCAGTAAATACCCAATTGCCAATTTCGTTAATGAGTCCCGTTTCCTCAGCCAGGGAGATAAACTCGCCTGGGAGCAGCAGCCCATGCTTTGGATGAAACCAGCGCAGCAAAGCTTCTGCTTTGTGAATTTCTCCGTTGGACAAGTCGATAATCGGTTGGTAATAAACAGACAATTCGCCACGGGCTAAAGCCAGGCGCAAGTCTCCGATCAACCTCAGGCGCGTTCGAACAGATGCCTGCATGTCACCGGCAAAAAAGTGATACTGGTTGCGGCCGGCTTTCTTTGCCACATACATTGCTTGGTCGGCATTGCGAACCAGAACTTCCGAACTGGATGCATCCTGCGGAAATACCGTAATGCCGATGCTTCCCGAAATATGGGCCATTTCCTTCGAGATGTAGTAGGGATTCGCCAGTTCTCGCAGAATTTTTTCAGCGAGAACTGGCACATGATCCGGTGTATTCACATTCGTGAGGATTACCGTGAATTCGTCGCCGCCTAAACGAGCGACAGTATCCGTCTCACGAATGCATGACCGGATCCGCTCCGCCGTTTCTCTAAGCAAGAGGTCGCCCGCGTCGTGCCCAAGTAGGTCATTGACCTCCTTGAAATGGTCCAAGTCAATGAACAGCAAGGCGATCACATTGCCGGATCGTTCAGAATGCTTGATCTCTTGCTCGAGTCGGTCCCGAAAAAGGCGGCGATTCGGCAAACCGGTCAATGCATCGTAATTGGCCTTATGCCAAATCTCGTTGTCCAGGATCTTGCGCTCAGTGATATCACGCGCCGCTCCAGTGACTGCCTCGACTTCCCCGCTCTCATTGATTACTGGCATAAGAATGTATTCAAAATGCCTCTGTTGAGATAGCACGGCGTTGTCTGACACTTCGGCTCGAAGCTGTTCCTTTTTACGAACGACGTCTTCGATTTGTTCGTGCACCTCACGCGCCGATGGCACGCCGAGGTCGAATAAATTTTTTCCGACTATCTGATCGGCTGGCATATTGAATTGCTCTGCCAAAGGCTTGTTGACATACATAAACCGCCCGTCCAAATCCAGAACGTATGCGTGATCCGGCCCCGACGACAGGATGGTATCGAGCAATCGAACCCGCTGCTCCTTTTCAAATGAGTAGCTGGCCACCGCCGCCATGACGGCTTGGTCCATTGACTCATTGAATCTAACCATCTCATCCAGATCCGACCGCCCGGCCGATTCACTGTTATCCCCCCATAGCCGTAACACACTTGCACGTAGCGCCCGATACTCGGAAGCCATGTCTTCAATGCTGAAGCCAACGCCAAACCGCGCAACACTGTGGGTCTTGGAAGTCGCGTCAAGTTCATCGGAATGGGGCGCCTGAGCGGATCCTTGACCTTTCGACTTCTTGACCGCTTCAGCGTCTGTTTGCGGTGATGCCAAATCTTTGGCGATTGCCAGCAGAAGCTGGTTGCCGTGATCCCGCAGTTCATCGCGATTGAGCTCCTTTACGGCATCAATGCCTCGCGCATGCTCTTGCCATTCCTGAAGGATTTGTTCCAGGTTTGCGGGAATGAAGTCGCCAAGCCTCATGATTGCTCCTCAAAATTTGCGCTATTCGCCGTTCAAAATGGTTTGAACTTTGCCTTGCAATTCCAGTTCGGGAATGCGCTTACGACCGAAATCATCTCTGGCAAGGCTGACTAGTAGCAAGGATTTCCCTACGGTACCAATGCGCGAATTCGTCCGCCGGCAACGGCCGGCAAAGATAAAATCCTTGCGCCTGCTGGCAATGCCGGCGTTTCACGAATTGCAGCATTTCTTCATTTTCCACCCCTTCGGCCACGATCTGCAAGTCGAGCGTCCTGCCCAAGGCGATGATCGCCTCGACAAGCGCGCAGCTGGCGTCATCATCGTCCAGATGATGGATGAATGAACGGTCGACCTTGATTTTGTCGAGCGGCAGGCGGCTGAGTTGGCTCAGACTTGAGCTGCCGGTGCCAAAGGCGTCCAAGGCAACCTTGATGCCCAGCCCGCGGAGCTCACCGAGCACGCGCACCGATTCGTCCATGTTCGTCATCAGCGTGTTTTCCGTTATTTCCAGCGACAGATAAGCCGGCGCGATACAGGCATCGTTGATCGCATGCGCGAGTCGTTGCGGAAAATCCTTGGCGCGGAACTGGGCGGCTGACACATTGACGGCCACGGTAATGGGTGGCAAACCCGCTTCCAGCCATTGCCTGTGCTGGCGGCAAGCTTCGTCAAAGACCCATTCGCCCAATCCATGAATAAGGCCGCTTGATTCAGCGACAGGGATAAACATGGCCGCACCCAAGTCGGTTTGGCCGGCTTGCGGCCAGCGGATCAGCGCCTCGACGCCAACCACCGCTGCACTTACGGTATCGATTACCGGTTGATAGAACAGCCGAAACTCGTCACGCTCAATGCCATCGCGCATGCGGTTTTCGAGCACTGCGGCAGCCTGCGCTTTTTGGTTGAGCGCTTTGGTGAAGAACTGATAATTGTTGCCCCCCGCTTCCTTTGCATAATACATGGCGTCATCCGCATGCTTGATCAGGGAGGGAATGCTTTCGCCGTCCTGCGGAAACAGGCTGATGCCGATGCAGGGTGTACAGTCGATCTCGAGTCCCTCGACATGGTAAGGCTGGCCAAGCAGCTTGAGTGCGTGGTGGGCAACGCGAGCAGCGTCTTCACATTTTCTGATCCGCGTCAGCACGGCAAGAAACTCGTCTCCGCCAAGACGCCCGACGAGATCTTCGCCACGCACCGACTGGGAAATGCGCCGCGCCACTTGTTGCAGCACCTGGTCGCCGACGTGGTGTCCATACGTATCGTTGATGGGCTTGAAGCGATCAAGATCGAAGAACAGGATCGCCAATTTGGTGCCCGAGCGGCGCGCCCCAGCCAGCAGATGTTCGCCAAACTCGTACAGCAAGGCACGATTGGGCAGGTCGGTCAGCGCATCGTACTGGGATATTTTCCGGATATGCTCTTGCGCGGCCTTTTGCGCACTGACGTCGAGCTGCGAGATCACCAGACGCCGGTTGGCGCTGCCCTGCTCCGGGATCAGTGCCACTTTTGACTGGAACCAGCGGTAGGAGCCATCCCTGTGCCGCAGCCGGAATTCGATTTCGAACTCGGAGCTCGGCGCCGTTCTGAGGCGGTCGAGTTTCGCCAACACCTGTTCACGCTCGTCCGGGTGCAGGCGCAAAACCCACTCCTCCAGCTGGTTCGGCAAGGCCTCGGCATAACCCAACTGCTTGCTCCATTCGAGCGGGAAGTGGACCTGGTCAGTGCGCGTGTCCCACTCCCAGAACCCGAGTTGCGCCAGTTCGGTCGCCATGCGCAGCAGCTCCCTGGCCTCGTACAGGTGTTTTTCCCTTTCGCGCAATGTCAGCAGGCCGGCGATGCGCACTTCCAGCTCATCCTTGGTGATCGGTGCCGTGATGAGTTCGTTTGCCTGCCGCCATCGTTGCGGCAGTGCGATGCCGGGACGATGACGCGGCACGATATGAATGCCGGGGCGATGCCGAGGCACCACAAGCAGGACCGGAAGGAGCGTCTGCGCCGTACTCACGCGATCCTCGATGGCCTGGCCGAAGCGATCCAGCGCCGGGCTATCGACAATGATCAGATCGACCGGCCGATCCGACGCCAGTCCTTCCTCCAGGTAGAAGATCTCGTGCGGCGGCGCGAGCCACTCGAACAGGATGCGGCGATTGCCGGCACCTTCGAGCGCTAGGAGGATTGCTGCCACGTTTTGGATAAATCAGACAGGCTATGCAACACGTTGATCATCCCGCGAATGCTCAATGGACGCTCGAGTGACCCAGCCGAGCCCTGCCGCAATGCTTGCTCATTATCAATCGAACCGCGCGCTGCCACCACGACGATGAACGGCACGCCGTGTTCACGCAGGCCGCTGCACGCATCGGTGAATTCGGCGCCGATTCCAGCCGCGTCGAGCAGCGCCGCGTCGAAGTGCGCGCTGCCGAGCGCGGCAAGCAGTTCGCTCACTTCCCGAAAGCCGTTGACCTCGAACCCGGCGGGTATAAGCGCCTCGACCATCAGTTTGAGGTTGCTCGAGTTGTTTTCCAGCAGGGCGATGTGTGGCATTGCAGGCTCGCTTCTTCTTACTGTTGCTCGGAGGCGCGCGACATGCGTGGGATGCCGGGCAGCAAACCATGGGTACCACTCTGCAAGGCCGCGCCGATCACAATGCCATGGCGGGTGATCTGAAACTCATGCTGGGTATTTTCGAAATCACTGGTGCGTATCTTGAGCACGCCGAGCGCCCTGCATAGGCGATTATCGATGGCAACGTAACGCAGATAGATGACGCCCGATGCAAGATAGCTGACCCCTACTGATGTTGGATGAAATGCCTGGTCCATGATTGCATCAGTCTCGTCGTTCAGCAATACGGTCACGCCCATGTTCTTCAGGTAACCGCACAGCGCGTGCAGATGCAAGACCAGATCTTCGCCGCGCACCGACAGCCCGTAGCCGCGCACACTATCGATCAACACGACCCGTACCTGCTCGTGTTCGACTTTCTGACGCACCAGATGGGCGAATTGGTCGGCACTCATGGACAGCGGCTCGACGGCAATTGTCTGGAGTATGCCATCTGCCAACATCATTTGCATCGGAATGCCGACCGACTCGCTGCGATGTATCAGCGTGGCCAATCCTTCGTCAAAGGAAAAAATTACGGAGCGCTCTCCGCGCTTGGCCGCCTCTTTCATGTAATGTACCGCCAGCGTGGTTTTTCCAACCCCGCTTGGACCAGTGATGACCGTAACAGTGCCGCGGTGCAAGCCGCCGTGGGTGATGCGATCCAGTTCGTCAATGCCGGACGAAATCGTCTCCGCGATGAAGCGCTGCCCGTGTTCGGCCGGCACCAGGCGCGGGAATACCTGCACGCCATGGTCACCGATGAGCAGTTCATGGCGGCCCGGAGCGAAGTTGGAGCCGCGGAATTTGACGGCGGTGATACCGCGTCCTGCGAAACCGCGTCCTTCGTTGCGCCTCGTTGCTGCGCCGTGCTGAAAGTCGACTTCCAGAATCCCATCCACGATAAACTGGACGTCGTCATCCGGCGCTTCGATGCTCGTCTCGCTGGTTGCCAACACCGTCGCGCCCTGGTCGTTCAGATACTTGATCAGCGCGAGTGTTTGCTTGCGAAAGTCATAGCTGTTGGCGCTCAGGTAGCGTAGCTGGGTGAGCGAATCGATGAGTACGCACGCCGGCTTGACCTGTTCGATCATGCGGATGATCTGCTGTGTCATCGGCTTGCGCTCGACTTCGGCGGGCGAAAAGATGTCATAGCTCTCGCCTTCGAAAAACGCATCCTTGCTCGTGGTGAGGTCGCACCACGCCACGTCCGACAGGTCCAATCCCTGCGCCTGCGCGTCACGAACGATGCGCTCCACCGGCTCGCTCAGGCCAAGGAATAGCGTCCGCTTATTCTTGGGCATGGCGGCCAGGCAATGCAGGCCGAGGGTGGTCTTGCCGGTGCCGGGACCGCCGCGGATCAGGTAGGAGCGTTGCGCCAGCAGACCGCCGTTCAGCACCATGTCAAGTCCGGGAACGCCCGTTGATATGCGTAAAAGTTCCTCCATGGTCTCGTACCTCGTAACGAATCAGCGAGTTGTTTGCCGGCTGCAACACAAAAAGTGGGGATGGCTTCACTGCGGTCAAATCAGGCTAAGATTTTTTGGAGTTGGCAATGAAGACAAAGGTTCCTGCTGTTTGGTCGGAATATATTGCTTTACCGCAGCTCAAGAGACGCCGATTAGGTTTTGGGTTGATTCAACCATCGGCGCAGAGCCGTTATTGAGGGGGCGTCCTTGGTTCAGGATATTTCAGTCATTCATCGCCATGACATTGGCCATCGAGGCGTTCGGCCTTGAATGCGAGTTGGCTGGGCGACGCACGGGGGGGGTAACAACATATTGCTAATTAATGCCCGCTCTGACTGGTCGACACCACTTTGATCGATCAGCCTTGTCTCGTCGAGATAGTCTTCATGACCCGGTTACGATGAGTAAGGAGTTGCGCAACAAAACCAAGCTGCTCCGTATCCACACAACTCAAGGTTATGCGGGCCGACTCGACCGCAAGTCCGATTCTTTTTCAATTCAACATTACAGTATTTCTACCAATGTGCGCGGCGGCACGAAGCGGGTATAGTAAATCCGTCTCTCCACCTTCCTTAAGAAGTGGACTTAGCCCCGCACCGAAAGGCATGCGGGGCTTTTTTACAGCCATGCTATTTTGCACAGTCAACGATGATATCGACCACGCTATCCAGCCGCTCATTAGCCGAACTTTGGTTCCCGGGTCATGACGCGAGCCGATGAACGAAGAACGCAAGGATCTCGTCCCGGGCGGCGATTGTCGGTTGGCCCGCTTCGTCGATCAGGTGGGCGGTCACCACGCTGTGCGGACTGGCCACAACATGTGCGAAAAACGGTGCAAGAGAGTCGCGGTTGGCCGCGCTGTCGGGGAGCACTCGTGCAATGAATCGGTCGCCGAGCGCCTCGGAGTAGGCGGCGAACCGCTGAGCCTTGCAAAACCGATCGCCCTCGAAGCGGTAAGCCATGACGGTCAGGTCATCCCGCTCAAGGCGCTGTCCGACCGCGGTGAGTTCATCGGGCGCGATTTCGATTCCGGCGGGATCGTTCAGCGGTAGCGTCGGTTGGCACAAGACCGGCGCGAGCATCGACGGCTCGAGCATCATCGTGAGCGCGAAGTTTCCCGTGAAGCACATCCCGATCGCGCCAACGCCCGGGCCGCCGCATTCCTCGTGCGCCAGCCTCGCCAGCGAGCGGAGCCACTGGGTCACCGGGCTCGATTCGTTGGCGGCGAATGCACGAAACTCGGCGCTGACGCAGGCCCGCTTGAAGGTAGCCGTGCCCTCCTCCACGCTCGGTACGGCTCCGTCGCGGCCGAATAGCGAAGGCATGTAAACGGTGAATCCGGCGTCGCGAACCCAGCGACTGAAGCGCGCCACATGAGGGCTGATGCCCGGCATCTCCGTCATGACGATCACCGCGGGCCCGGTACCGGCCACGTAGACCACCTTCGCGATGTCGTCCAAGGTGATCTCGCGGCGATCGAAATCGTCGAGCGGATCGTCTTCATTCATGTTTCGTTTTGGCATCGCAGCGGCTCCTTCTGGTTGAATGGGTTGATCACATACCTCGGAGCGTCCGTCGATTCCGGTCGGCATGATCGTCGTATAGGAATCTTTCGGCTTCAGCATGTTCAGCCCATCTGTTAATCAATTGGAGCTTGTATTAAAACCTTATCCGCTTCAGAAGCGTAGCGTCTGTTCTGACATGTTTCAGGCTTTATCGGTCAATGATCGATTTCACTATTCTTGTTTTACCGGGCGCCTTTCCGTCAAGCGTCGTGCCGACGCCTGACATTTTTCGACCGCCGCTTCCATTATTCACATTATTCGCACTAAAAAAAACAGTATGGCCCTTGCGAACCATACTGTTTGATCTAATGATTTGAAGACTTGGAGTATCTAATAAAATGATCGCAGGCCGACATTCCAAGCGTTGCGCGGATTCTTGAACGACATCAGGTCCGGAGAGGATTGAGATTCCTCGTCACGATGCTTCTCGGAATGACAGTGCATTTGTCAGGCGTTTTTAGTGTTTCGGGCGCTTCATCTCGCAAGAGGTTGGCTGAGCTGCGACATATGAATCCAGCCTGACATCGGTTTTGAAACCATAGCCGGTATTTTCATAATCGAATTTCACATCTTTGCCGTCGGTCTTGGTCCAGGTCCCGATATACAGCGGTTGCTGCATCTGATGATCCGTTTTGCGCATTTCCAAATTACCGTTCAGACCCTTGAATTGCATGCCCTCCATTGCCGGGACGACTTTAACCGGATCAGTCGAGTTCGCCTGCTTGACCGCATTGGATAGCATGCGCACGCCGTTGTAAGCTGCGGCCACATAAAAGTCTTCTTTGTATCTATCCTTGAACTGCTGAGTCAATTTGGCGCCTATTTCATATTCTTCTTTTGGAACAAACCGCGCATTGTTCTTGTTCCAGTATTCGATTAGCTTGACCTTTTCTGCACCGGAGGAACCCAGCGCGGTAGGAACACCAGTTGACTGGGCATAAAATGTATAGAAATCCGACTTCAAATCCGCATCCTTCGCAGCCCTGATCAACAGCGCCAAGTCGGTGCCCCAGTTGCCGGTAATCACGGCGTCGGCGCCGGATTGCTTGATCTTGGCGACATACGGAGAAAAGTCCTTGGTGCTGGCGATTGGATGAAGATCGTCACCGACGATTTCGATATCAGGGCGCTTGCGCTTCAACATTTCCTTTGCCGCGCGGCTAAATTGATGTCCGTGAGCGTAGTTCTGACCAATGATGTAGACCTTTTTGATCTTCGGAGTCTTCGCCATGTAATTGGTCAGGCCTTCCATCTTTTGATCGGAGTTTGCATCGAGACGGAAATGCCAGTAGCTGCACTTGCTATTGGTCAGATCAGGATCGACTGCCGCATAATTCATATAGACAACTTCCTTACCTGGATTGCGATCATTGTGTTTGTTGATCGCATCGATCAACGCCAGCGCAACGCCTGAACCGTTACCTTGGGTAATATAACGATATCCTTGGTCGATCGCTGATTTCAATTGGCTCAGCGACTCTTGCGGGCTGCCCTTGTTATCGAATCCGACAAACTCAAAGGTGTGGCTGCCGGCCCATTTTTCCTGGTTTGCAAGTTCAGCAGAGAACTGCCAATGTCTCAAAATTCCTTGGCCGATCGGCGCGAACGGACCGGACAATGGATCAATGAAGGCAATTTTCACATTATCTGCAAAGGTAACCGGTGAAGCGAAAGCGGCTGCTACGGAAACGGCCAGAACCAGCGGGCGAAAACGGATAGTCATTAGTCTCTTTCAAGTAGTTTAATTTCTAAAATGCAGAAATTGAAACTTGTATTAAAACGTCAATTGACACAAAATTATAGTGTCCATTAGGACATCTTTTTAGCTTTAGCGGCCAATGATCGATTTCACAGTTCTTGTTTTGCCGGGCGCCTTTCCGTCAAGTGTCGTGCTGACGCTGGATATTTTGTCGACCGCCGCTTCGTTAGCCAGAAGTGTCGGTTGTGCCACGCCTCGATGGCGCGTGGTTTCAACAGAACGCACCATTCAGCTCAGCCACGGCCTGAAAATGGACGTGAAGATTTTGCCGAAAACTGCTCGTGCCGACAGCTCCACGTGGGTGATTCCCGGCCTCGGGCTCGAGAATCATCGAGCGGTAATGAACCGCTTTACCCAGCCTGACGCAGTGCGCGCAATTAAAGCGCTGCAAGCACATGCGCGAGCGGGCGGCACCGTGGCGGCGTCCTGCTCAGCCGTTTTTCTCCTTCAATCCGCCGATCTCCTTGCGGGAAAAAAGGTCACGACGTCATGGTGGTTTGCGTCGCTATTGCAGCAACTGGAATCGCGCTGCACGGTTGATTCCGATCGCATGGTGATCAGCGATGGAACGGTCGTGACCGCCGGAGCCGCATTCGCCCAGACCGATCTGATGCTGCATCTTTTGCGTACGCAGTTTAGTCCAGCGCTCGCCGACACGGTATCGCGCGTATTGCTGATCGACGGCAGGCAATCTCAGGCGCAATTCATCGTTCCCGCCATGCTTGCCAATGGCAATGCGCTGGTCGCGAAGTTGGTGACACGCTTCGAATCCGCGCTGCCCAATCCGCCCAGCGTTTCAGATCTGGCGGCGGAATTTTGCATGTCTGACCGTACCCTCTCGCGTCACGTACGAGCAGCCACCGGGCGCAGCACTTCGGCATTGCTGCAGAGCGTTCGGCTCAGCAAGGCGCGCATGCTGCTTGAAACAAGCAAGTTGACGGTGGAGCAAGTTGCTGAACGCGTGGGGTATGTCGATACGACCGCGCTCAGGCGCCTGATGCGCAAAGTGATGGGAGCGACGCCAAGCCAATTTCGGCCGGCGATGTCCAATTCGTCTGGATGACCTCCGAACGGGATCATCAGCCGCCCGCGGCTACCGGAAGGTCGCAACTACTACAAATTAAAGAATGGCGAGTACGCCGGTGACATTCTTGACCAGCTTTTCCACCTTGGCTACCGCTTTCGCCGCTTTGTTAATTACCTCCGCCACCCGGTCAAGCTGGGTCTTTGCCTTTTCTGCCTCTTTTGTAAGAGCTTGCAATGCTTTGATCGCTTCATCGAACTCCATGGTTGATGAATCCAGCGTGGCAATGATTACCCGGTCGAGTCGCTGGAAAAGCTCCCGGATTTTAATCCGGATCTCAAAGCACTGATTTTCATCCGGACAAATTTCGAGCAACTTATTTAGCTCGTTGATGGCGTCAACTAAGTTTCCCCGAATTGTTTGATTTGGCATCACACGTCCCCTTTGTTATGGACACAAGTCACGGCTTGTCACCGCAGCTCAGAATTCCCTTGTCGTCCTTCTCGATTTTTTTGCACTCCAAAAGCAGCGTTTCATAGTTGTCGTAGTGCTTCTCCAGATCCCTGAGCCGGCCGATCGCCATGGCGATCGCTTCACTACTGTATTTGTCCTTTTTTAGTTCGGATGCCAACGTGCCATGCGCGGATTTAACCGCCAGGATCGCTTTCTGTGCATTTTGAACAAGGAGGCGGGATTCGCTAACCCCCTTCTTAAGCTCATACAAACGCTTGATTTCGTTGCGCCGCCAGTCCAATGTTGTGTCTTTCTGGACTTGTCCTTTGTATTGCCGAATTTCTTCCGACAGAACATATTGCCGTGATGCGCTAATGCCGTCGTGAATTCCCGAGTCTTCCAATTGCTTGTTTATCGTATCGCATAGAAGTGAAATTTTTGCGTCGGCACTGGTGACGATTCTTTTGATGGCTTCATTTCGCTTCTCTTCAACAATCGTGCTGCCAATGGCAGCGACAACCTTTGCCACGCCTGCAAAATCATCGAGATTGAACAAGTCCGCATTGTCACTCTTCATGTTTCGATATTGCGTGTTGATGCCGGACATTGCTCCATACAATTTTGCGGTTGCCAAATCGATGTCGGCTCTCGATCCTGCGGAAGCCAACGCACTCAACGACTTTGCATATTCTCCAAGAGCCCGGTTGGCGCGATACATGGCAAAGCCGCGTTTTGTCTTGTCGTCGATGGGTTGTGCGACATCTTCCAGGGTCTTGCTGGTCAAGCCATTCGCGAATTGTTTATTGTAGGTGGCGGCGAGATCGGTATGAATTCGCGCCAGTGCACTTTGGTTGTATTCACCAATGACAGCGTCAACTTTGTCTGTTATCGCCTTGGTTGAATCGCCGAATGCCTGAATCTGCGTAGCGGGAGTCGTGGTGCACCCGGCTAGAAAACTTGCGGTGATGCAAAGCATCGTTAAATATCTCATTGCTTCTCCCAAGAAATGCCATTCGGCCACGGATATGAACACGGTATTTTGGTGGGCCGGTGCTGAAATTGATATAAGTTCGGCGAAATCATATCTTCTAGCTTTAGTTTCGACATCCCATATGTATGGGATCTGCGCATGGCATTGATTGCAACCGCGTGATATGCCAGGCATGACAGCAATGCCAAATCTGAATGACTGCTATCACAAATATAAAGCAGATTTTTCGGCGTTTAAGACATATATTGCATTGCACCATCCGATTTTAATCACTAAGAAGAAACGCCATGAATTTGGCCGGCACGCTTTTTCTATCTAAATTTGCGGCTCGTTTATTGCGGGCATTACGCAACACGGCCGCTCTCGACGCTGGCGAGAAGCTATAAGGCCCATCAATAGGAAATGCCATGAATACCACTACCTACTATGCAGCGGATGCAGCCCCAGTCCCATATCTGAAGAACGTTGGCATCGCATTACGAGGATTGCTCAAGGCGCTTTTCCCCGCGCGTACTGTCCGCCCCGCCTCGACGATTCACGACAGAGCGGAAATTCTCCGCATTGCCGACGCGTACCGATGCACGGCCCCAAGCTTGTCGCAGGAATTGACCGCGATTGCCTACCGCGACTGTTGATCGCCGTTTTCGTTTGCTGCCTGAAAAAGCTGCCCTGTGTGGCAAGGCCAAGCGCTGCTCCGTAAAAAAGAAGTGCCATTCGTATTAAGAATTCCCTATATAAGCAATGCCTTACACAGCATTATTCATGTGAATTAACATGAGTTTAGGTGCATGAAAACGTGTTTGCCGTTGCATAAATAATCCATCGATTTGCTCCCCGCCAATTTGTATTCATCAGTGTCCTCGATCAAGTAAATATCGAAAATTTGCTGCAACTGAGTCCGCTTGCATCTTAAGATGACTGGTCATATAATTCGGTTCATGGCGCGCCCCTCAGGAAAAACCGATATCCCCCGCAGGCTTACCGCAGCCGGCCGCGAACTGTTCATGCTCCATGGCTACAATGCCACGGGCATCCAGCAGGTTACCGATCTCGCCGGCGTGCCCAAGGGTTCGTTCTACAACCACTTCGACAGTAAAGAAAGCTTTGCTGCCGTCATCATCGACCAATACGCCGATCAGATGCAGCGCAATTGGGAGCGCATGATAGAAGCAGCGCCGCCGCAACCGCTGGCGTCGATCGCTTACGCGTTTGAGCAGATGATTTCCCATAATGAGCGCACCGCATCAGGCAAGGGCTGCCTGGTCGGGAATTTTGCCGCCGAAATGGCCGAGTCCAGCGAATTATGCCGCCAGTGCCTGGCCGCAGCGATGGCCGTTTGGCGCACCAGCCTGACGAATTTGATCCGCGATGCGCAGAACCTCGGCGAGGTGAATCGCGGCATCGAGGCAACCCGGCTGGCCGCTTTAGTCTGGGATGTTTGGGAAGGCGCCCTGCTCCGCATGAAGATCGAACAGTCCGTGGCGCCGTTGCGCGAAAGTGTCGATCTGATCCTGAATCACTTCCTTCGAGCTGCGCCGGCGCCAGCCGCTTTAATTAATCCAACCATTGAATAGGTAAAAAATATGGGCAAACCAACCGAACAATTCCTTGCAGATGCGCTGTTTCAGCCAATCACGCTTGGCGCTCTCGCATTGGACAACCGCATGGCCATGGCCCCGATGACGCGCAACCGCGCGGACGAAGGCAATGTTCCCGCCGAAATGACCATCGAGTACTACGCACAACGCGCTTCGGTCGGGCTCATCATTGCCGAGGCAACCCAAGTGTCGGAAACCGCGCAAGGTTATGCCAGCACGCCGGGCTTGCATACGGCGGAACAGATCGCCGGCTGGAGCAAGGTCACGAAAGAGGTTCATCGCCGCGGCGGACGCATTTTTGTGCAACTGTGGCATACCGGCCGCATGTCGCACACCGCGTTCCAGCCAAACAACCAGGCGCCGGTCGCCCCGTCGCCGATTGCCGCCAAGGCCAAAACCTATATCGGCAGCCAGGGCTTTGTCGATACGTCGGTGCCGCGCTCGCTGGAGACGGCCGAGATCGCCGGCGTGGTCAATGATTTTCGGACGGCCGCGGCCAATGCCATCGCGGCGGGCTTCGATGGCGTGGAAATCCACGGCGCCCACGGTTACCTGGTTGACGCGTTTCTGCGTGACGGTTCGAACAAGCGTACCGACCAGTACGGCGGCAGCAAGGAGAACCGTGCCCGCTTCCTGCTGGAGGTGATGCAGGCCGTCATCGAGGAAATCGGCGCCGAGCGCGTCGGCATCCGGATCTCACCGGTGTCTCCTGTCAACGACTCCTTGGAAAGCGAGCCGCAGCCGCTGTTCGAATATGTGGTGCGCGAGTTGGAGAAGCTGCATCCGGTTTTCATTCATGTCGTCGAGGGACATACCGGCGGCCCGCGCGATTGCGCACCGTTCGACTATGAAGCGCTGCATCGCTTGTACAGCGGGGTGTGGATGCTGAACAATGGCTACACCAGGGAAATGGCAATCGAGGCGATCGCGAGCGGCCGCGCCGATATGGTTTCCTTCGGTCGCCCGCTGATCAGCAATCCCGACTTGCCGCGCCGCTTCCGCGAGAATGCGCCGCTCAATACGCCGTTCGAGGGCGTATCGCCCTATGGCGGCTCCGGCCCTCACAACTATATCGACTACCCCGCCCTGTCGGATTAAGCGGTAACATCGCCTATCAAATATCGATTCAATATTTAAAGGAACACACGAATGAGTAAGGATTTTTCCGGGCGGGTCGCTTTGGTTACCGGCGCCGGCAACGGCATTGGCCGCGCCACCGCCATGGCGTTTGCCGCAAACGGATTGAAAGTCGTTGTCTCTGATGTCGACACTGCAGGCGGAGAAACCACCGTTAGCCTGATCCATGATGCCGGCGGCGAGGCTGCCTTCATCCGTTGCGACGTGAGCAGCGAAGATGATGTGAAGGCGTTGATGGAACAGACACTTGCACGCTTTGGCCGGATTGATTGCGCGTTCAACAACGCCGGCATCGACATCGAAAAATACAAGTTGGCCGATGGCGGCATGGCTGAGTTCGACGCCATCATGGATGTCAACGTCAAGGGCGTTTGGCTGTGCATGAAATATCAAATTCCCGTCATGCTCGCGCAAGGCGGCGGCGCCATCGTGAATACCGGCTCGGTAGCCAGCCTGCACGGCGCGCCAAAGATGAGCATTTACTCGGCGTCCAAACATGCGGTGATCGGGCTGACGAAATCCGCGGCAATCGAATATGCGAAGAAAAATATCCGGATCAATGCGGTTTGCCCGGCAATAATCGATACTGAAATGTTCCGCCGGGCCTGCGCCGATGATCCAAAAGTTGCCAAGATTGCGCTCGCGGTCCATCCGGTCGGTCGCGTGGGCAAGGCCGAGGAAATCGCCGCGGCGGTCCTGTACCTGTGCAGCGATGCCGCCGGCTTTACGACCGGTATTGCGTTGCCGGTGGATGGCGGTTTCTCGGCAACCTGATTGGTAGCATTCAGGATTGCCAATGCGGCGCGGCAAGAAAGCGTTTAAGATGCGCCGCGACTTCATCCGGGCAATCGCGGGCGACGAGATGGCCGGACGGAGCCCAAACTACCTCGAGTTGCGGCAAGTCTTCCTTCATCGCCTCAAGTTCGTCCGGACCAACGGTTGCGCTGCGTTCGCCGGCAATCAGCAAGCTTGGTACGCGCAATCGTTTTGCGGCCCGCTGCCACCGGCCCAGGTCCGCAACCACCTCTTGGATGAACGTCCCTCGAAGAAACGCCGGATCTACCGGGGTCAGCGCCGGGGCGCCGCGCGACTGCGCCGTCACGAGCCGATTTCTTTCACCCAGCGCAATCGCCGGCTGCGGGCGCGTGGGTGTATCCAGCAACACCAGTCCGGCAACCGCTGCGTGTCCTTCGCCTGCCACGATCAATCCGAGCGCGCCCCCGATCGAACTGCCGACAATGACCAGCGGCTCGGCACAAAGCTCGCCATGCACCCGCACCACATCGAGAATGAAGTCGTCGAATCGATAATGCGCTGCTCGGCCGCTGTCGCCGTGTCCCCGCAAGTCAATAGCAACCGTCCGCCAGCCCTGTTCGGAAACGGCACTGGAAATCGGTTGCCAGACGGACCGGCTTTCGCCTCCGGCATGAAGAAATAAAACCGTCCGCATCCCGGCTGGGCCATGTACATCGGCCGCGATTGCAATGTCGCCATTGAGCACCGTTACCCGGGACATGCCGTCCTCACCGGTCCGGCGCCGCTACGCCGAGCGCTGCTGCCGCAAGATCGCCCGGCCATGCGCACGAATGTGCGACCGCCTGGATCATGTAACACATTTGGCTTCCAAACATATAGATCAGGGAATGATGGCGGACGTTGGTAGTGGGTCCAAATTATACGCCGACGGCACCGAAGAAATCCTGCAGTGCGCGAACCAGCGCCCGCGGCGCGTCGCTCTGTACGTTGTGGCCCGAGCTCTCCACGCGGACCCACCGTCCCGACAGCAATTCGCGTGCAAGCTGCTCTGCATCCTCGTCACGAAAGACATCGCTGAACGCGCCGCGCACGACCAGCGTTGGGCACTGGATGCGGCGAACGTCCGCCCATAACTCGGACAATCCCGCCACCATGTCGGGCGCTTTCGCCCTGCGCCAGCGGCGCTGGTCATGCTTCCAGGTCCACTTGCCGTTCGGCAGGCGCCGCAAGTTATGCAACAACCTGTTTCGTAACACGCGCTGCTGCCGCCGTATGCCGATCTGCGCTGCGCTTGCGACAAAGTGATTGATGGATTCAAGCTCGTCGACACTGGTCATGAATCGCCTGATGCGTTCGGCGGCCGCGGCGTTGATCTTCGGTCCGACATCGACCAGCACAAGTCCGGCCATCTTGAGGCTGTGGCGTCCCGCGTAGACAATCGCGCTCAGCCCGCCCAGCGACATTCCGACGAGCACGAAGTCCTTCAGTCCCAAGGCATCCACAAACGCCTCCAGATCCTTCACTTCCGCTTCGACGCTATAGTCGCATTCCGGCGACCAGTCGCTTTCGCCGTGTCCGCGCAGGTCCAGAGCCAGGCAATGGTACTGCTCTCGCAAGGACAGGCAGACCAGGTCCCACGTATGCGCATTGAGGCCGCCGCCGTGAAGAAAGATCAGCGGCCGTCCGTTTTTTCCCCAGTCCAGATAGCGGAATCGCATCGATCCCAGCACGATCTGATGTGCGGCGGGCGGGACAAGCTGGACGCTGCCGAACCCGGCCAATTCTGTCGCCAGCTTCAGATTCTCAAGATAATCTTGTGGAGACATCGCCGTGCATTCGCGCTCAGTTTGAGTGCCGCGATTCAAAGCGGCCGCACGACGCTGTAGGCGACACGATCCACGGTCAAGTCGGTGCCCGAGCTCGCCGCTTTGCTTCCGCGGCCATTTCCTTGAACAGGGCCAGGTTCATCGTCGCGGGGTGACTGCCGGGTACGACGCTGTAATCGCTGAAATCGGCGACACCGCCGTATCGGCTCAGAATCTCTTCATCGATCAGCGCCTGCCCTGTGAACGCATGCGGGTCCTGCTGCAGAATCAGCATCACCGCATCGACCAGGATGTCGCTGCGCCGCCAGTCCTTGGGTTGGCCGAAGCCAAAGGTGGCGGTGACCAAAGATTCGATCAGCGTACGCGGCCACAGGGAATTGCACGCGATGCCGGTACCTTTCAGTTCATCTCCGAGGCCGTGCGCGATCAGCGTCGCGCCCAGCTTCGATGTGAGATAAGCGATCATGCCGGCCGAGTTTGTCGCCTGCTGCTGCAAAGGCGGCCCCATATTAATGATGTGTCCCCAGCCATTGGCGGCCATGTGCGGCAAACACAACCGTGTGAGCAGGAACGGCGCCTTGAAGTTGACGTCCAGAACCAGGTTCAAGCGGCTTTCGTCGGTATCGGCCAGCGACTGAATCCAGATCGCTCCTGCGTTGTTGATCAGGATATCGATGCGCCCGAAATTTTCGAGCGTGGTGTCGACGACGCGCTGAAGATCCGCGGGATTGCGCACGTCGCATTGAATGGCGCAGGCGTTACCGCCGGCTTCGTGTATTTCCCGCACCGTGTCGTGGATCGTTCCCGGAAGCCGGGCATGCGGCTCCGCGGTCTTTGAAGCCACCACCACGCGCACGCCCGCGCCGGCCAGGCGCAATGCAATGGCCTTGCCGATACCGCGGCTGGCGCCCGTCACGATTGCCACCTTGTTTTCGAGTCCTGCAGTATTCATGGTTTCCATGACGTCAATTCCCCTTTTCTCATCCTAGTTGCATCAGATTACTGGTCGAGGTGGCGACAAGCTGACCATCCTTGTTGAAGGCGTCGGCGGTCAAGTGCACAGCCCGGCGGCCGATTCTGCGGACCCGGGCATCGATCGAAATTGTCTCGCCGACCAGAATCGGCCGCACGAAGCTGGTTGCAATATCAATGCTGGTGGTAGGCCCCGCTGCCGCATAACAGAGCGGCGCCATTAAATTGTCGAATATCGCGCTCAGAAATCCGCCCTGCAATTGCCCGAGCGGATTCGCATATCTTTCTGGAACGACGACTTCTCCAACCAGCTTTTCGCCAGGAACATATTCGACATAACGCGTCTCGACCTCGCGTGCGCATTTGGGCGGCAGTTCCAGCTCCACACCTTTCGGCAGTGGAAAGGCACGCAATTTCGCGGAGAATGCTTCCACGATCGCATCGTGATCATTAAAACTTTTGGCGTCCATTGCCGGTCCTTTTTTGTGTACTAAATAGCTGCATCGTCGTACATCGCGGCTACAACCGGTTCCATCTGAGCATGCGTCGCAGGCAGCGTTTTCCGCGCCACCGCGACCTCTCGCTCAATCTGTTCAGCCCATTCGCCAAAACGCTGGACGTGGGCGCGCATGTCGCGGAAGCATTCCTCGCGCGTCTTGTCCTTGATCAGTTCCAGATGGAGTCCCGCGCAGATCGGTGTCTTGCTGTACTCCACAAAAGTGTAGCGGTCCGGCTCGACGGCGACCGGCGCCCACTCCAGGAAAGCGTTCTGCACACGCTGGTTCAGCGCCAGATACTCCTGTGAAATCTCGTGGAATTCGTCCAGCGCATCAGCGTCGACGACGAATTTCCGGAACAGCATCTGGCACGGCAATGCCCAGTAAAAGCAGGTGTCCCATAACACTTTGGTGAACATGACCGGCGCCGAACCGAAGGTCTTGTACAAGCCGCGATAAAGCGCAAGATAGTTCGCCGCGACATCATCGAGAACGAAGCGATTGAAGCGCGCGGCGGCTTCTTCCGTCAACTGTCCCGCGCGATCCATCTCGATCATTTTTACGGCGATGGTATTGGTGTAGCCGATAAAATCGCTGCCCGGACTATAGAATGCATCCAGAAACAGCGCCGCCTCGCCTACGCACGCCCATCGGCGGTGGGAGCAAATTTGGCTTGCGTGGTAACTGGCGTTCTTGATGACGCGGAAATCGAGCAGCTCGCCGTCCTGAATGAAGTTCGCCAGTGCCGGCTCGTGCCGGCGCAACCATTCAAGCGAGTTCTCGTAGGTGTTGTACCCCTGCACCGGGTGTATGGTCTCGTCGGTCACAATTCCGATACTGGTATTGCCGGACACCAGCGGAATCATCCAGACCCAGTAGCCGTATCCCATCAGATGGTTGGTGGAGAACCAGCGGCGCTCCTGATGCGGCGGCTTCCACTGCGGCGTTGCAAGCCCGGCCATTTTTTCAACGTCGTACTCTCCTTTCATGCGCCACCATGCCGCGCTGATCTCGTGACCATTCTTGCGGCCCAGATCGAGCTTGCGATGCAGGAGCCGGCGGCGGCCGGTCGCGTCGACAAGAAAGCGGCATTGCAGCGTCCGCTCGGCATTATCGGCATCGCGCAGGTGAACGGTGTGCGGTTCCTCGTCGGTCGCCAGATCGACGTCGGTCACCGTGACGTTTTCCATCAGGGTGACGCCTTGCGCGTTGGCGACCATCTTGCGCAAGTCGTTTTCAAGTACGCCTCGGTCGATCTGATAGGAAGGCACGCGCGGAAACTTGCGCGCACCAAGTTCCGGACGCTGCTGAAAAGGCCCCTGGGAATCACCGAAGAAGAGGCGCAGACCGAGTTTGTGGAGTTGGGATTTATTGAAGTAACCTTGCAAGCCGAGATGCTCGGTGAAGTAGTGCGCCCCACCCTCCACGCTTGCTTCGCCCACCTTGTGCGCCGCGGCCGGCAACGGCCCCGGAACCTTTTCCAATACGGCGATTGACAGCCCCGGCTGCGCGCGCTGCAGTTGCCGGGCGCAGGTCAGGCCGGCCAGGCCGCCGCCGCAAATGATGACATCGTAAGACTCTGGTGCGTTCATTACTTATCCTCCGTTAAGGCCACAGGCTCATCGCTGTCCGGCGTGCTCATCTGGATAGACGAAAAACTGGGCAGGGTTCGCGCTTCCAGCTCGCGCCGAATGGTTTCGATAGGCCGCCTGTCCTTGCTCTTGATGAACAGATGCTCGCCCGGCACCTGCACGAAGGAGAACGTGCTGCTCGTCACGTCTCGCCATGCGCGCAGTTGTGCCGCATTGAACAAGTTGTCGTCCGTCCCCAACAGGCAGGTAATCGGACAACGCAGGCGTTCCTGTGCCGTATGACGATACAAGCCCAGCATTTTCAGTTCAGCCCGCATTGCGGGCATCAGCGGCGCCAGCCGCTGGCGATCGACCACAAAATCGGGAGCGATCAGCCGATTGCGCGTCAGTACTTGCAGCACATCGTCATCGGTGACGTTTTCGAGCATGTAATTTCCATCGATACCCTCCAGGCCTTCGACGTATTTCTCGACCAGTGCCGGTGCCGGCCAGCCCGCAATGACGAGTTTCAGCGGCGACTCGTCGAAGTGCGTCTGCAGATACTGGGCAACTTCATAGGCAATCAAGCTACCCATGCAGTGGCCGTATATCGCAAAGCCCCGATCCAGGTACGGCAGGATGTTTTCCGCGATCGCCTTGACCAGCGCGGGCATGTCGTCGATCGGTTTCTCATCCGCCCGATTGCCGCGGCCGGGATACTGAACGGCCATGATTTCAAATGCCGATCCAAACTCGTCCGGCCAGCTATTGAACACGGTGGCGCCACCACCGACGAACGGAAAGGTCAGCACGCGCATGGTTGCATTCTCCGAGTTCAATCGCGGCCAATGCACCCATGGGCTGGTTGGACTGCCGTCCATCGATTCTTCCTGGTCTTCCGCCGCCTGCGCCTTGTCGCCGCTCACCAGTGCGCCCAGCTCGCCGGCGAGTTGCACGATCGTCGGTCCGCGCATCAAGCCCATGGTCGGAAAATCGGTGCCAAGCTCGGTGGCGATCCAATTCCGGATCTGGCCTGCCATCAGCGAATCCATACCCAGATTGGTCAGTGATACCGTCACGTCCAGTTGCTCAGGCGGCATATCGAACACCTTGGCGATCTGCTGCGTGAGCGCGGTCTGAAGAACTTTCAAGGCATCCGGCTCGGCAAGGCCGCGCAACTCTTCGAGGATGCTGGATGAGTTGCGCTGGCTGGCGCCTTTCCCCGACTCCTCCGCAATGAGCTGACGGAAACGCTCCGTGTTGTTCACTACCGGGATGATGCTCGCCATCTTGACCCAATCGATGGAGAACACCGAGGCCGTGGCCGCTTTATAGGTAAGGCACTCCTCGATCACATGGAACGCACGTTCCGGTGTGACCGGCCGCCACCCCAGGCGTGCGAGCGTGTCGATCTTGGTACGCGCGACGTAGCCCACGTCGCTGATCACGCCCCAGTTGACCGTGAGCGCCGGGAGACCCAGCGCATGGCGGTGTTTGGCCAGCGCATCGAGGAAAGCATTGCCTGCCGCGTAGTTGCCCTGTCCAGGCGTGCCGACGACATAGCTCATCGACGAATACAGTACAAACTGCTCGATCGGATGATCCAGTGTCAGCCTGTGCAGGTTCCATGCGCCATCCATCTTCGGTATGACGACGTTGAAGAACTGTTCCGCGCTCATCATGGCGAGCGGCGTATCGTCGAGCACCATTGCAGCGTGGTACACGCCGCGCAGCGGCGGAAGCGAGCGCAGCCGGACCAGAAGCGCCTTGACCGCGCCCTCGTCCGCGCAGTCGGCCTGCTCAAGAATCACATTCGCGCCGCGTGCGCGTATCTGCTCCAGTGCCGGTTGCTCTTCGGCCGATACCATGCCGCGCCGGCTCGCCAATACCACCGTACGCGCGCCCCGCTCCACCATCCACTGCGCGGTGCGAAGGCCGAAGCCGCTGACGCCGCCCGTGATGAGATAGGTGCCGTCCTCCCGGAATAGCGCATCTTTGGATTCCGGCGGAGCGACCGAGACCGCTTCATCGTCGCCAAAGGTCACAACGACTTTGCCGGTATGCTTGGCGCCGGACATGTAGCGAAACGCCGCTTCGATGTCGGCCGCATGGAACGCCGTTTGCGGCAAGGGTTGGAATATGCGGTCGCGGACCCGATCCATGAACTGCGTGAACACGTCCGAACACAATGCCGGGTCCTCAAGCAACAGTCTGTCGATGTCAACGGCGGCATAGCTCAGATTCCGCTCGAACGGCTTGAGGCCAAGCTTGTAGTTTTCGTGAATGTCCTGTTTGCCGATTTCGACGAAACGCCCGCCGGCACGCAGCAGGCCCAGGCTCAGCGGAATGAATTCGCCTCCCAGGGAATTCAGGACCAGGTCTACCCCGGGACCTTTGCGGTCGTTTTGCGTGACCGCCCGAAGCTCGTTCGCAAATTCCGCCGAACGCGAATCGAAGACCTCGCTCACGCCCAGCGATTTGAGATACTCGCGCTTTTCCGGTTTTCCGGCAGTCGCATAGACCTCCGCGCCCGCATCCAGCGCAATCTGGATCGCCGCGAGACCGACTCCACCGGCGCCGGCGTGAATCAGGACACGATCGCCCGCACGCAGGCGGCCGACATTGACCAGCGCGTGATACGCGGTGAGGAAAGCCATCGGCAGTGTAGTGCCTTCAGCCACGCTCATCGTGCCGGGGATGCGCATTGCGTATTGCGCGCGCGTCGTGACGTGGGACCCAAAGCAACCCACGGCAAAGGCACAGACGCGGTCTCCCACACGCACATGGGTAACGCCGGCACCGACCCGGGTCACTTCGCCGCAGCACTCGACGCCGAGGTTGGGGCCGTAGAAGCCGCCCAAGGTTGCGCTCTCCGACAACAGTCCGAGAGCGAGCATGACGTCGCGGAAGTTGAGCGCGGTTGCTTGAACGCGGATCTCGACTTCGCCTTCCTGCGGCGAAATGCGTTCGGCGCGCTCGTATTGAAGATTACGCAAGTCCCCGCCTTCACGCAGCGGCAAATGGAACGCGGTCTCCCCGGCATGCACATGCTCGCTGGCCGACGCCTTGAGAGCATCATAAGAAACCCGGCCCAGGCGATGAACATAACGCTGCCCCTCCCGGAACGCCACTTCCTCTTCGTTTTTCGATCCGGTCGCATACTCCTGGATCAAGAGTGAAGCATCCGCGTCTGCTGCACCATTGGGATCGAGATCGATGATCTTTGCCGGCACGTCCGCTTGTTCGCAGACCAGCACGCGCAGCATGCCCCAGCTCGGAGTCTGCAGAAGCGAGACCGGCGCCCGCTTGCCGGATTTCGGTGCGACCGAGTGCGCGCCGCGGGTGCCGATCCAGAATCGCGGCCGTGTGTTCCACTCGGTCTTGCCATAGGCCTGCAGCAGTGCGATTGCGCTGTAGCAGCCGATTTGTTCGGCTGTTCTCACTTCCGCGGCTGTCGGCTCGGCGGTCATGAAGTCGAGATTCCACAGATGCAGCAGCCCCGCGCAACGATGTTCCGACTGAGCCGCTTCTCCGAGCACGCGCGCCAGATCGGCCACGCTGGTTGGGTCGACGACTACCTCGTGCTCGCCGATCCGGCGATAGGCATCGCCGCGCCGCACCAGGACGCTGCCCGCGCCCCGGTCGCCGAGATTCGCGATGAAACGGCGTCCTACGCCTTGCTCGTCGTCCAGCACCACCCATGCGCCATCCGGAACGACGTCATCCTCTTGCGGCAACGCGATGTCCGGCATCTGGGCGATGATGACCGGATTTCCCGATTCCGTCTCATCCCTGGTATCGGAGAGAAGCGCACTGCCCGCGAAACCGAGAGACTGCAGGAACGTGCGCCAGCGGTTCTCGGTGAGCAGCGGATAGTCCGGCCGCAGCGCCGAGTCGTTGAACTTCCACCAGCCCTCGGTCGTGCCGAAGGTCAGATCGACCCAGTGCGGCGGCGGGTAGACGGCCTCGATCACCAGCAGATAGCCGCCGGCCGTGATCAGTCCCTTGACGGTGTTTAGCGTTTGAGTGAGGTCGGGGGTGGCGTGCAGCACATTGGACGCCACCACCAAGTCATAGTAGTGCGGCCGGAAGCCTTGCGCTTCGGGGTCTTTTTCGATATCCAGTTCGCGATATTCGATGAAATCGTATTCGCGGAAGCGTTCTTTCGCCTTGCCGAGGAAGAGCTGTCCGATATCGGTGAAGGCATACTCGGCGCGATCCGCCGGCAGTTCCGGCAACAGATGCGCCGTGACGCCTCCCGTTCCCGCGCCGATCTCCAGCACGCGGAACGGGCGATCCGCAGGCAAATCAGCCAGCAGGCGGCGCAAGGCTTCGCGCGCCAGCTTGTTGCACTTCGCGGCGGAAAACGAGTTGTCGTAGAGGTCCGCCACGCCCGAGTATTCGGATTCCCTGAAGATGAGTTCGACCGGGTCCACCTTGCCGTTGAGTATGCCGGCCTGGTGTTGCCCGCAGCGCTCCAGGAGCCTGTATTCGGTGGCGAAACCCGGATGCTCGGTGCGCAAGGTTTCCATTTCCTGCGCCGTGTTGCGGCGCTCCGGCACCCGCTTGACGGTCCAGGCGTCAGCCTCTTTTTCGAGTATGCCGTAGTTCGCGAGGATGGAAAGCACGCGGCCGAAGTAGCGCATGCGCGGTTGGGCGATGCCTAACCGGGCGATGGCCTCGTCGGTAGTGAAACGGGCGCCCGGTTCGAACCGGAAGCCGAGTTCATGGAACGCCTCGGTCAGGTAGTCGACGCAGAGCTGATTGATCTTGGGCGCCGCGACGTCGTGATACTCCCGGTTGATGGCCGAAACCCGCAACTCGTCGGTGAGCGGCTGCATGGCTGTTTCGATCTCGGGGACCGCAGGCAGGAAGTCCGCCGGCAATCGACGGGCCGTGCGATTCAAGCGATGGACCCAGGTGAAGTCATACACCCATTGCATGATGGCGCGCCGCTCGTCCTTCTGAAGGTTCAAGGCCTTGCTCTTGAAACCCTCCCAGCGAATCACCGGTTTACCGTCCGCGTTGAAAATCACGAAGGAACCTTCGCCGAAGTCCAGGTCTTCCTGTGGCGCCATCTGGCCGTAACTCCAGACTTCGTTTTCAGGCTTGCCATAGTAGGTGACGCGAGCGATGTTCACCGGCAGATAAATCGTCTTCAGATCGGTTTTCGTATCCAGCGTGACCGACAAGGCTTGTATCCCGGAGTCCAGAATCCCTGGAAAGATGCAATGGCGGCCGGCGCTCTCCAGCACCAGGTCCGGCGTTTTCATTCGCGTCAGCGACTTGCCATCGGTGCGCCACAAGCCCGTGATGGGCTTGAACGTAGGTCCTAATTGCAGGCCGTTCTTTTCATTGCGCCGATACATGTCATCGGGCGTCATTTCTTCATCGCAGATCCGCTGCAGTTCGGCGAGATCGATGCGCTCGGTGCTGTCGGGCACCTGAAGCGAGACCCGGCCCGTCACGTGGAGACTCCATTCGCTCTGGTCGGGCTGCCGGGCATGCATCGCAAAGGACTTGTCGGGCCTGAGCGCCAGTTGCAGCGTCAACGCCGGCTGGTCTTCATAGACGAATAGCGCTTTGCGGAACTGAATGTCTTCCAGACAGAACGCCGCTTCGCCGTAGAGTTCCGAAAAACAGCCAAGAGCCATATCCATGTAACCCGCGGCCGGGAATACGATCGGCCCCTGGACGCAGTGATCCTTCATCCAGGTGATTCGGCGGTCATCCAGCTCCACTTCCCACACGTGACGGTTCGGCTCGTCCGACGGCGGTATGTAGCGCCCGCGCAGCGGATGGCCCGAGGGCGGGTGACGCGTGGCGCGCGAGGCATCGGACTCGGACCAGTGCCGTTCGCGCTGCCATGGATACATGGGCAATGGCACCCTGTTGCCGGACGCACCGGCCGTGGCGGCAAGATCCACCGGAACGCCCTCTACATACAGTTCGGCCGCCGAGCGCAACATGGCTTCCCGCTCGGGTTTGCGGCGGATCAGGGAAGAGATCACCATGCCCTTGGTTTTCGAGCGCGACATCAGCTCCGAGATCGAAGCCGTATGTATCGGGTGCGGCCCCAGCTCGATAAAGATCTGGTGCCCATCCTCCAACTGGGTAGTCACTGTGGGCGCGAACAGCACCGGTTCGCGGATGTTGCGCCACCAGTAGTCCTCTGTCAGTTCGCTCGCCGCGATCCGTTTTCCGGTCACCGTCGAATACATCGGAATCCGGGGTTGCTGCGACTGAATCCCGGCCAGAGAGCTGCGCACTTCCGCCTCCAGCGGGTCCATGTGATGGCTATGGAATGCCACGTTTACGCGCAGAAGCTGCGCGAAAATTTGTTGCTCGGACAGCTCGGCCGCAATTTCATTGAGCGGCTCCGGGTCGCCGGACAGCGAGACGGACTGCAGACCGTTGACGGCGCCAATGAAGACTTCGCCGGGATAACGGGATATCAGGGTTTCAGCATCGGCTTGCGACATGCCGATCGCGAGCATGGCTCCCTTGCCTGCCGCCTGCTGTTGAATGCGGCTGCGATGAAAGATCACCTTGATAGCATCCTCGAAGCTCAGTGCGCCGCAGGTATACGACGCAGCGACTTCGCCGATGCTGTGCCCTATCACCGCATCCGGTTCGACGCCCCACGAGCGCCACAGCGCCGCAAGTGCAACCTGGACCGCGAACACCGCGGGTTGGGCGATCCTGGTTTCACCTATCCTGCTTTCTTCTTCCGATCCGCGGAATTCATCCAGCAGGGACCAATCTGTATGCTTCGAGAGCTCTGCATCGCAGCGCTCGATCATGTTGCGGAATACCGGCTCGGATCGGAGCAGCTCTCTTCCCATGCCCCACCATTGCGGACCTTGCCCGGAAAACACGAAAACCTTGCGCGCCGATGCCATCTCCGGCAGTCTTTGCGCGGCTTTGACCGAGTCGATGGACTCGCCGGCCAGAAATGATCGCAGACCGCCGATCAGTTCGCTTGCCGAATTTCCGACCACCGCCAATCGCTGGTCGTACGAGGATTTGTATCGCGCCGCGCTGTAGCTGAGGTCGTCCAACCGCAACGTTTCGCCTTCGGTCTGCAACTGTTCGAGGTAACGCTGCGCATAGGCATTGAGGGCCGTTTTTGATTTTGCGCTGATCGGCAACACAATGGATCGGTCGGCATCGCCATCGCCATCGCCATCGCTCCGCTCGGCGTCGGGCCGATTGGTGGCCTCTTCCAAAATGGCATGCGCGTTGGCGCCGCCGAATCCAAAGGAATTTACGCCTGCAAGACGCGGACCTTCGGCCACGTATTCCTCTGTCTCGGTAGGAAGCCGCAACTTGAGTTCGTCGAAAGGAATGCTGGGATTGGGTTGTTCCAGGTGCAAGTTGCCCGGAATGGTTTTGTGCTTCAGGACCAGGCACGCCTTCACCAGGCCAGCAATGCCCGCAGCCGATTCGAGGTGGCCGATATTGGTCTTGACGGCGCCGATGACGCAGGGCTTGTCCGGATCCCGTCCTTGCGACAGGGCCCTGCCCAGCGCCGACGCTTCAATAGGATCGCCGGCCGCCGTTCCGGTGCCATGCGCCTCCACATACTGAATCTGGTTTGGCTCGATGTTCGCATCGGTGCACGCGTCGCGCAACAAGCGCTCCTGGGCTTCGCGGCTGGGCAGCGAAATCCCCGCGGTGCGGCCATCCTGATTGCTGGCCGTGCCGCGAATGACGGCCCAGATGTTATCGCCGTCGGCCTGAGCCTGAGATAGCAGTTTCAGGATGACCACGCCGGCGCCTTCGCTGCGGACGTAGCCGTTGGCCCGGCTATCGAATGCCTTGCAGCGGCCATCCGGCGACAGGAAAGAGCCGTGGCTGAAGCCGATGGTCGTATTCGGATTGATCAGCAGATTCACGCCGCCGACGATGGCCAGCGGCGATTCGCCGGAGCGCACACTTTGGCAGGCCAGGTGCACGGCCACCAGCGAGGATGAGCAAGCGGTATCAACGGCGATGCTCGGGCCGCGCAGATCCAGGAGATATGAAACGCGATTGGCGATAATGCAGTTGGTCACGCCACTCATCGTATGCGTGTCCAACGCATAGCGATTGAGCGGGTTGAGTTGAATGATCCCGTGGTCGTGACCTGATGTACCCACGAATACGGCGGTTGACGTGTCCGCGAGTTCATCCGGCTTGATGCCGGCGTCCTCCAGCGCTTCCCACGTCGTTTCAAGAAACAGCCGTTGCTGCGGGTCCATGCGGGCAGCCTCCCGTGGCGTCATGCCGAAGAAAGCCGCGTCAAATGCTTCGACATCCTGGGTGATGAAGCCGCCGCGCCGGGCGATCATGTGTCCGGGTTCGGCGGGATCGCGGTGATAGTAGCCGTCGATCGACCACCGGCTGCGCGGCACCTCCGAGACGCCGTCGACTTTTCCTAACAGCATGCGCCAGAATTCATCAGGACTGTTGGCGCCTCCGGGAAAACGGCACCCAATACCAATAATCGCGACTGGCTCGCCCGGGGCCCGGACCCCACCCATTTTGATCGTTCCGGCCAACTCCAATGCCATCGCCGATTCTCCCGTTACTCTCATTTCCATTACAGCTCCTCAGATCCGTTTAAGAACGAGCGCGTTCAAGGAACGCGTTACGCAACACATGCCGATATGGAGAAAGGCTGCCGGCTTCGAATGTATCGAAGTCTTATACAATCGCAATGGCAGCATTCGACATTCGGCTATCAATTACCAATCCAATATCTCGGCCACCGGATGCGCGAGCAAAATCAGAAGCAGCAGGCGGCATGAAATCCACCTGTTGGAAGAAGAAAAATCGAGGAACCTATTGCACGAATTCCGCAAACAGAACCATCGGAAAAATTCTGACGGTTCCGTGGAGGTCGAACACCGAGTTGCTTCTGCGAATTTTCAGCGCCACGTTATTCAGTCGGCTCTAGATATCAGTCTGCAAATTAATCTTTTCCGGCGCGATATACAACCTGTTAACTTTGGCAGGTTTACTCCTTAAATTTTTTAGCTTAATTTATGCGGAGGCTCGGCTGCGGAATCGCGCAAAAGCCATGCAGGCTGTATCAGCGGCGCAGTCCGAGACGTCGGCCGAGATGTGAACTACATGTCGCCGGCATCAGCTTCCGCAGCGAGAAGGCCCATCTCGATCCACTCATTGCGGCGGCTCGCGATGCGCATCATCCGGACCGGCGTGGAATGTGTAGCGGATGTCCAAACGTCATCCAAGGTTTGGATAAGCAAGGTAAGGAAATCACGGGAGGAAACTCTAAGAAGTATCGGTATTTGAATTTTTCTGCCAATTTAATTTTTAAGCAGCTTCAAATTCGGATGCTGCTTTGTTTTCTCAAATCCGACTGGCTGCCAATTCTGAAAATAATATGCATGCTGCAATGAATACCACTGAACTCTTTTTGATCGCAATGCTGATCATCGTCACAATTCCATATCTGATCTGGCGGATCGGCAACACCGATTATTACGCGCCATTAGTGGTGGTACAGATCATCGCCGGCATCTTGCTCGGTCCCGGCATTTTGGGCGCGGCATTCCCTGAGTACTATCAATTTGTTTTCAATACACAGGTCATCCAGTCTTTGAATGGCGTCGCGTGGTGGGCCGTGATGCTATTCGTCATGATCGCCGGGATTGAACTCGACTTGAAAAAGGCTTGGGAACATAGGCGCGAAAGCAGTATCACTGCCGGATTGGCGCTGGGAACGCCGCTGATATTCGGCTGTGTCGCCGCTGCCGGAATGGCGACGTATGCGGGCTGGATGGGACCGCATGCGAAGACGTGGCAATTTATTCTGGGCGTCGGCATGGCGTGCGCGGTGACGGCTCTGCCCATCTTGATTTTGCTGATGGAAAAACTGGAGATCTTGCGCCAACCGATCGGCCAACGTATCTTGCGCTACGCCAGTCTTGACGATATCGCGATCTGGGGCGTGCTCGCAGTAATCCTGCTCGACTGGACACGTGTCGGGCGCCAAGTCGGTTTTCTGCTGATGTTTTCCGTCGCCACGGTCGTCTTCCGCAAAGTGATGGTCAAGCTCCAAGAGCGGGATCGCTGGTATGTGAGCCTTATCTGGCTCGCGGCATGCAGTTTTGCCGCCGATTGGTCCGGCCTGCATTTCATGGTGGGCGCCTTCCTGTCCGGCGCGGTGATGGACGCGCGTTGGTTTAACCAGGAAAAAATGGATTTATTGCGTCATCATGTGCTTTTGGTCATCATGCCGGTTTTCTTCCTCAGTACGGGCCTGAGGACAAATTGGGAGGTCGGAGGGACGGCGGTGTTTGTCGCCGCAACGGTATTGCTGCTTGCATCCGTTTCGGGAAAATTGGCCGGAATCCATTTGGCCGGGAAAATCCTGAAGTGGGGACCAGGGGAAGCATCGATCATTGGATGGCTGCTGCAAACCAAGGCGCTGATCTTGATCATTTTTGTCAATATCCTGCTCGACAAAGGCATCGTTACCAGTGAAACCTTCACTGCCTTGTTACTAATGGCGATCGCCAGCACCATGATGACAGTGCCGGTCGTTTATCCCATGTTATGGGGCATGAATGGAATGCTCTGCCGCGCGAAATGATGGCTGATGCCATCAACGAGAACCGTCCGCCAGCCCACTATCCCAATGAATACATCAATGCAAGCGTCACGGCCGGCGGCGGCAGGCTAACCGCCAAGCCGCCGCCACCCAGGCACACACCGATCACGCAACGGCTGCCAGCCTGCGCTTTTGCCAGGCATGCTGCGCGAAGAAGATTGCCGCCATCGCAAAGCCGAGTTCATCGGTCACCGACATCGCCGTGACCAGCAGGCACGCCGCTATCACCGCAAAGATGCGCTCCCACTTGTTGAGCGGCGCCCACAGGTAACCCACCGAGGCGGCGCCCCACAATGCGATCGCCAGCAATGCCTTGCCCACGATATACACCACCGCCGCGACAGTCCACTCGCCCTGCA
>Ga0209343_10000634_pt1 | contig 48834 bp, 48 predicted proteins | sample RifCSPlowO2_02_FD_184026 | JGI IMG/M metagenome (GOLD analysis project Ga0209343, IMG submission 184026) | Groundwater microbial communities from Rifle, Colorado - Rifle CSP2_plank lowO2_0.2 (SPAdes) (version 2) | ecosystem: Environmental > Aquatic > Deep subsurface > Groundwater | place...
CGCCATCAATTGTGCCGACCGCCGCCGCTCCTGCATTCTCGTTCTGCATATTCGCAGAACGCACCGCAGTGTGTACGGATTGCCCCTGTCGGAGTAATTCGGCACAGAGCGGTTGGCCAACGAAACCATTAGCTCCGGTAATCAAAAATTTCATATCTTCCCTGCCAGCTTTCGTACATCGTTCGCACAGCCAGCGCAAATTTGCCGGAGCGCATCATTGACTTGACCATCCATCGCACATCTTTTCAAGAAGCCATGGCTACTGGACTTTACAGCTTTCGTAGACATTTTTCAGCCTCCGGTTTGATGTCAATCAATAATGCTTCGCCGGCCAACAGACTTGGGGCATGCTTTTTCAATTCCAAAGCGTCTGGGGAAACATCAGGGGCAGATCTACTTGTGCCGTCGGTTACCAGCCACAGATACCCCAATTGCAGATCGCCGTGATCGCTGCCGCAATAGATGCTTGTATAAGAGGCCTATTACCGAACGCGGCATCAAACGGACGATAATGCGGATTGAAGAACTTGCGATCCACCGGGGCACGCTTAGAAAGCCGCTCCGCCGCATACGTCCTAATAACGCCAGCTCGGCACGAAGGTAATGCATGCCTCTTCTCCGGGTCAATACTGCTGTCCCGCAGCGCACATACACCAAAACCTCCGGAATATTTGCAAACCTGATGCCTGAAACGAACATCCGGTGAAAAAGATCGAAGTCTTCTACACACCATACAGGATGGTACCCGCCGACTTGCTCGTATATGTTCTTGCGAAACATAATAGTGACGTGGTTCATTGGCTGACGCCAACGACCGCGTTGAAGGATTTCGTTATGCGTTATAGGAACAGTTCTAACCCGTGGATTATCACCAGGAATATGGTCAAATTCCTCGATGTAGCCCCCGACAATATCCGCTCCACATTCGTCGAATTTCTTCAACTGCCGCTCAAATCGGCTTGGATCACATAAATCGTCAGCATCCATGACAGCCACGATGTCATATTTGCATGCCTTGATCGCAACATGCTTGGATGCGCCCGCCCCAAGATTCTTTTCTAATCGCAGAATTTGAATATCAGGCAGCATTTCAACTTCCTTTAGCGCGCCTTCCAACTTCTCGCCGACAGGGCCATCAACTGCAATTACCAATTCAGATGGTGGCACGCTTTGGTCGAAGACACTATGCACCGCATCCTTGAACTGATCCGGGTCATCAGCATGATAAACAGACATGACTACTGAAAACATAATGTCTTACTTCCCCCCGGTGCCAGTCAGCATCCGCCGGATCAAACGGTAGTAATCATCCCCTACCAGCCGCATCACTGAAGACTTGGCGATATCCTCTGCAACCCATTGGAAACGGGTTAAACTTCCCGCTTCCAGAGTCCTCAACACAGTCCCCCAGGACATCCCGCCATTTATTGAGTTTCTTGGCAAGACTGTACATGGAAGCCGGGCAATGCCATGCCGCGACGTGCATACTTTTTCATAGCCACAATCCAGCGCCATCTGTAATAACGCGGGATTAAACTTGCCGTAAGGAAATGAAAAGTATCTTACTGGCAAGCCGATCATGTCTTCAATACGCATCTTTGATGCAACAAACTCTTCACGCTGTTGGGATGCAGACAGCATTCTCATATCCTGGTGCGTGACCGAATGAGAGCCGAGTGCCATGCCACCGGCCAATAATTCCCGTGCCTGTGAGCTGGATATATAACCTGGAGTATTGATCTTGTCGGCTATCAGGAAAAAAGTGGCTGAACAATTCATCTCCAGAAGCAAAGGCAAAGCAATTTCCGCGTCTGATGAGTTTCCGTCGTCAAATGTTAGGAAATAAGACATTGCCGGATGTTTAGACACCGCTGGAGGCGCATCCAGTGAAGGGCAGCGCCCCCCAATAAATTCCAGAATCCGTTTGAACAAGGAAATGCTTATGTCTTCAAAATCGTGCCCATATCCATCATGAACAATCTTATGGACTACCAGTGGAACGGCTACTGGCCTGTTTGCGCGCATTTTTGTCATTTGAAAACTCGCAGCAGACCTTTGGTTGCTAACCAATGAGCCAAGCCTGCCCCTCGCTTGATCAGGGCAGAAGAGTAGACCCAGCGGTGATGGCTGGTTGGGGTGCCGCCAAAGCTTTTTTTGAACGCATCGATAGAATTTACACCGATACCTCCCAAGTCATATTCTTGAACACCTCTGCCATATCCCTCCTGCATCGCCTTCCACTGCACCAAACTGCTCGCCGCCAAAGTCAAACCTTCTGGCGTAGAGCTCCCGGAGTGAAATACCATGCGGTTAGCCTCAACAAGGAAAATCCCACCTGACACCAAGCGACCTTCATACCGCGCCGCGACAAACATCAAGCGATTGATTGGCTCAAGATTTCGCACCAAGGCAATGTAGGTGGAAAATGGGTGCGGCATGGCAAGGCCCTGATGTTTAAAAGTCGCCTTGATCATGGCAACGTACTCGCCAAGCACTTGTTGAGGCACAAGCGACTCGACCTGCACGGTAACCCCTTTTTTCTCGGACTTGCGAATCATGTTGCGCGCCCGGCTTTCAAATGATGCCCATACCTGCGCTAATCCCTTGGTTAAATCAACAACCAGGCTGGGGCGCGGCTGGTACGCGAAATCATGGCTGCGCATGGAAGAAAAAATGCAGCCGCCATCCGTCGTTCCATCAGCCTTTGTGCCTATTTCAATATAGGAGTATCCCTTATTGCGGAGTACCGATATCTGATTCTCAACCACGGCTGCACGATCATTTACCGGAAGCTGGTAATCGAAGCGCGGGCCGGCAAACTCGGTAAAAAGCCCTTTCAGTGGAGAACCGCATAAGGAGAAGCCATATCGGCGCTTTAAGAACAGGGGGGTTAGCGCAACAACCCGCCCATCCAACTCGGTTACCAAATGACTCACCTCAACATTGAACCCTTCGGCAAGGACTTGATGCCACGGAGCCGAGTGGTAAAGGCTGCCCGGCTCAACCGTTGAGATGTTGACCGGCATATCGGCGGACGAAGCAAAATAGGTTTTCAGCATCATTTGTTCCCTGTAATCGACCATTCATTGACCAAGGAAGCCATTTTTTCCAACTCCCACCGCCCCAGATTCTGGTGAAGTGGCAAACATGCAATCAGATCGTTCATTTCATTTGCCACAGGGAAGATTTCCGGAGACGCACGGACTTCTGACGGCAATTCATTTCCGGGCCACCGCACCGCACCTACGCCATGCGATCTAAGGAATTTGACAAGCGAACCAGCATGGGGCGTCTTGAGCGGAAAAACCTGCGGGACATCGTGTTCTCCGAGGACAGGGAAAAGCGAACTCAATCCAGAAGGACGGAGCGCTTCCTGAAGGAACAGAAAGTTTTCCCGCCTGCCGCGAGCGACCTCATGGAGCGCGCCCGCGTTGTTGAGCCATCGCACCAAGGATCTGGATGGACAAATCTCATCACACAGTTTTTCAGGCTCTGCCGAGGCAACTGTACTGGCGCACCGGACGAAATCCAATACCGGATAGGGATTGATAATGCCCACATGTCCAAGCACTCGTTCCAGGATCCTGATCGCCTCCCGCCGCATATCCCTGGCAAGCGGGGAAGCATTTCTGGCATCATTTGCCGAGCTACCGCACCCAACCAAGGCACCACCATCCCATACGGGAAGCGTCTTCCGAAAACTGAATACCGTCAAGTCCGCTTGAACCTGATCGGATTGCCAGGAAAGTGCGGAATGGCAGCAGTCGCGAATAACCAGTATTTGTCTTTTTTTGGCGAGCTCGATTATCCCTTGCATGTGCCGAGAAGACCACCCAAAGAAGTCGCACACGACTACCGCCACAATATTGCCGGAGTCGAGCCGCCCGGCAAGTCGATCCAGATCAAAGCTTAGATCGTCGCAGACATCCATCCAATCTACGCCAAAACCTGCGGCTCTCACGCCCCCCACGGAAGGCTCACAGAAATATGCCGGGAAAAGTACCTTACCTTTTTTATGGGCGCTCGCAATTAGCCCGAAAGCCAATGCATCACGACCTCTTTGAAAATAGCGCATGGCGGGGAACTGCCAGCTGTGCTTACTAACGTAACGTCCAGGGGTTCCTGTCGGGCGAGCTGAAATAAAGGTCACGACAGCCTTGCCAGCCAAAAATTTGTGTGGCAAGTCTCCCACTCATTTAGCCGGGCAGTAGAATGTAATTTCATTTTTAGTTAATTATTCGGTGTTGCGTGTTATAAATCGCGGGCAGCCAATTAAATACCCTTAATAACCGGGGGACGCCTGAAGCTGCGTATATTGCGGACAGAAATGATGGTTAAAGCAATACTGAATGCGAACATCTGCAGGCCGCCAAGCTCGATGCTTGGAGTGTAGTGCACAAGCCCCATTGCAAACACAAAAGATATGAGCGCATTTACAGTTGCTAGCCACACCCATTTTTTTTCAGTCAACGATAGACTCGCCCCCCAGGATGTGACTCTTCTCGTCTCCCGAAGAACGGAGATAAGAATACGGACCAGAACAAAGCCAACAACAATCACAAATATAAATCCAACCTGACTTGCCAGCATTGCCAAACCAAAATCGGCGGCATCCGCCCTCACCTCCGTCCGTCCAAGGCCAAACATGAGCTCCCACAGAGTGAAATCGAAAAAGGTCTCGACCGGTGCGCGAAACGCACTCATATAAATTTCGACGTCTGAATCATAGTTACTAAGTCGGTAAAACAACAGTGCCGCAACAGCAGAAAAGAAGGACATCACGCCAAGCGGAACAATCAGCTGAATAGCGGTCTTCTTCATTCGGCTAAAGGGTATGACATAGATCATCAACAGGCACACCATAGCCAAGGTCAACACCATGGTCATATTGACTGCGCACAAGAATGCAAACAGTGCTACTGCATTGAATATCCAATGCTTTGCCCCTTTGAACGGCGAGTATTTGTACCACAATGCACTTACAATAAAAGCACACACCATAACCTGCCCTGCCGATTGGCTGCCGAGCAGCATGCCGTTCAATCCAAAAAAGTCATCTGGCAAACCAAGTTGCTGCAAAAATGCAGCGCTGTTGTAGCTTTTCATCTTGGTTACACTCTTGGCGGAGCCAAATAAACTTAAGAGCAGATCCTGATAGCCAACCAGCCTCAGCAACAGTTCCAGAAATAGATAGGCCATATGCAGCAAGTACACAATAGCCAATTGACCGACCAGTTTGCCTGGGCCGAGTGAGGTTCCAGCAGAATTGAAAAGTTGCACATAAATCATGGAAGTGAGCACAAGCCCCAGCAAGCCCAGACTTCCATGACCAATGGTAAGACCTGTGCCAATGCCGTGGGCTAGCAAAAACAAAAGCAGGACGACTACGCCGGTACTCATTCGTTGCACCCCCCCCTGATTTGCGGACCAGAACAATAGCAAGGCTATCGCTGTCAGCATGAAGGGCAAGTACACAAAAAACTTGCTGTCAAAGAATGCGGCGAATAGAGGGAGCACTCCTGAAATCAATGTCAGGTAAAACGGCGCATTTGATAGCTTCATTTCAAAACATCCATCTTACAATTCCATGGGCTGGCATCACCTTGCTGCCTTGGACACTTCAAAGCTGCGTTGCCTTGCAACCCAGCGCGCAAACCACGGGGCGGCGGCAAGCCGAGCATCAATTCTTCCAAGCAGGCTGTCCTTCTTCCCGGTGAAGCCGAGTCCGAATTGCGGATGGAAAAGACATTCCGTGTACCGGTTGGCAACGCGTGCGCCCCCGAAAATTCTGCTTACCTCTGCACACTGGGTATCACTGGCGCGCGCCAGATAGAACGCACCCATGACGACACCCCGAATGTGGTACTGCTTGCCGAGAAGGCCATAGATCACACGATGCAGGGGCGTGATATGCAGCGAGTAATTGACAAAAAGACCGCATGGCCGCAAAACCCGATGCGCCTCTTGCACAGCTTGCGCAAAGTCAGGAATATGCTGAAGCGTCTGCACTGTCCAAATACCGTCAAATCCCTGGAATCCATCATCAACCGCGAACGGTAGCGCGGTTGCATCGGCATGCATCAAGGCGATCTGATTACCGACCAAACTCCCAAGAACATTCTGGGCATGGGTCAGATTTGAGCGAACAAAATCGATAATAAGCACACCCACATCAGGGCGCTTCTGCGCAAGACGCCGCCAGTGCCAACCCCAGCAACCGCCAATATCGAGAATCAAAGCCCCTTGCGGCAGCTTGGCCAGGAACCGGTCGACCTCGTAGTCCATCACTGGAATGGAATGGTTACGGCTGATTGCATCAAGGAAATTGTCATAATGCTCAGCGGCAACCCTTTCGCGCAGTTCAATTTCGGCAGACTGGTCGGCAGAGAAACCAGCCCGACTGCTATAAATTCCATCTGAATCGGCGCTTTGCGACTGAAGAAGCTTCTGTAATTTGGGATTCAATTCTTGTCCAATCAAGTAAGAGCTTTGATGATATTTTTTCTGAACCTGGAGAAGATACACCATAAAGAGCCCAAGAAAGAACTCCGGAATGCAAGCATCAAGGCATGAGCGCCAGGAACGAATTGTTTTCGCCCAATATTGGCTCTGGCTTTCGCCAGCATTAGCCGAGCGTTAACTTTGCGCCATAGTTTATTGGCGTCAGGCTGAAAACGCTGCTGTTCAAATGTATGATCCCTTACAACATTCACCACACTCTGGCTATGCCGCTCGATTTGGCCGGAGCTGTTGATCGCGTGAATGCGATACTCTCCCTGCACCGAATGTATGAATTTGAACTTCGCGCCAGCCTGTGCGAGCCGCATCCATAAATCGTAGTCTTCGGCGGTGACAAATTCCTTGTTTTCACGAAACAGGATGCCATGTCTATTCAGGAAATCACGCCTGACCAAGGTTGCCGATGGCGACAGGCAGTTTCCCTCCAGCAACAGCTCCTTATAAAAATCCGGACAATACGGTCCGTACTTGAGCAACCGCCTGTTACCGGACACTTCATCGACCAGCATCTCATCCGTACTGCAAACATCGACAGATGCGTCTTCCTGAATTCCATTTACCGCGATTTCAAGTTTTTCGGGGTACCAAAGATCATCCGAATCCAGAAATGCTATCCATTCCCCCTTTGCCGCAAGAATGCCCATATTCCTTGAGGCGGCGATCACACCGTTGTTATGGATTTTCAGCAGTGCAATCCGTTGTTCAGCGAAGCTCTGGACAACCTCATCGGTGTTATCTTGTGAATGGTTATCAACCAGAATCACTTCCCAGTTCGTATAGGTTTGATCCAGCACCGATTGCAGTGCGCGGCCCAAAAAATGCGCGTGGTTGTAAGTAGGGATGACTATGGAGACAAGCGGGTCAGCCGTGACATTCATACGCTTTCTCTCCGCGCTTGGTTGAACGACGCATGGCAAAATACCAGCAAGCCGTCTATTTCCATATTGTTATCAAAGTCCAGGCTTACGCCCATTTTCGCCAATCTGTCTGGCCGGTACACCAGCTGCTCAATTCTCTCGCCGGCACCCGTCTCCGGCCTCAGCAAATCTGGCTCGAAACCCAACACCAGCTTGCAGCGCCGCTGAACCAACTGTGCCAATTCAAGCACAGATTGCGACACGCCAGACCCCACATTGAAAACGCCCGGCAGCAAGGCATCGATATCACGAGAAGACAGATGCTCGATGACACGGCAGACCTGTGTTATGGCAATAAAGTCCCTCTGTTGCAACCCGCTCGAGCGCAAAACCATCTTTCCGCCCTGCACAGCCTGCCTGCACAAATCATTCGCCAACAACATCCAACAATTTACACCCTTATGCATCGGCGCACCAAAGGCATTGGATAAACGCAGCACAATGCCTTCAATTTGCTCGCGCTGGCAAGCACTCAGAACCACGTGCTCACCTGCGAGATGCGATGTGGCATAGGGATGCAGATTGCGTGGGCAAGCGTCTTCGGTAATGGTGCCCACGAGCGGGCTGGCATACACATGTGCGGTGGATAGATAGATAAACCGCTTCACACCGGCGCGAATCGCTGCCGCAAGCAAACGTGCAGTCGCCAAACCGTTAAATTCCAACGCAGCCACTGGATCAGCTGCACAGTCCTGAGCGTTCATTCCGGCCGCATGAATCACCACATCAGCCCCGCTGCAGATTTGCTCCAGTGCGCGATCAACCTTCCAGTCGGTATTCACTACTTCGGCTTGGGGAAGCCAATCGGGCGGATTACTTGCATTGCGTGAACCGAGAATGACTTGGTGTCCAGCCTGAAGCAAATGTTGGCCCAGCCTGCCGCCGATCAAACCAAGCCCTCCAGTTATCAGTATGCGCATCGGATTAAGCTAAACCGCCCAAGGAACACCTTTAGCCCACAGCGCCTCCAGCAATTCATGGTCGCGCTTGGTGTCCATGCAATGCCAGAAGCCGTCATGTCGATAAGCCATCAACTCGCCCGCCTTGGTTGCCTGCTCCAATGGCTCGCGTTCCAACAATGTGCTATCTCCGGCGATCAAATCAAAAAATGCCGGCTCGATCACAAAAAACCCGCCATTGATCCAACCCTCGTGCAACTGTGGTTTCTCTTGAAAGCTGGCCACACGCGAACCGTCCAGTTCCAGCTCCCCAAAACGGGCTGCGGGCCGAACGGCAGACACAGTGACCATCTTGCCGTGGCTGCGATGGAAACTCAGCAGCGCATCCAGATCGATATCGGCTACGCCGTCGCCGTAGGTCAGCATACAGGTCTCGTTGCCGATGAATGACTGCATGCGCTTGACGCGGCCACCGGTCATGGATGCATCACCGGTGTTGACCAAGGTCACTCTCCAGTCCACGGGATCCACCTGGTGCGGCGAAATGCTACCCGATGCAAGATCCACCGTAAAATCGGCATTAAGCGCACGGTAATTCAGGAAATACTCCTTGATCACCTCGGCTTTGTAACCCAATGCGACGTAAAAATCCTTGTGCCCGAAGCGCGCATAGGTTTGCATGATGTGCCAGAGAATCGGCTTGCCGCCAATCGGCACCATCGGTTTGGGGATGACATCGGTGTATTCGGCCAGACGAGTGCCGAACCCGCCGGCGAGTAAGATGACCTTCATATTCTAGTTCCAATCATATTTGATTTCTGACAGTGTAAGGCGCTCAACTTCATTGGGGTCATGAGGAATGCTGGCGATGTTCAACACGAGGCTTTGCGGCTCTAGCAGCCCTTTAAAGCCGAACCAAATGCCAGGAGGCACGGTGAGGCGGGCATATCGAGCTACGCCAATTTCCTCAACCCGGAACTCTTCAGTGCCATCCAAACGAAACACAAACCTGGCCTGCCCCACAGGCACAACGACATTCATCGTCATCCGTGTATGACGCTTCCAGGCCTTGACGGCACCGGCAGCCACCCAGGAAAAATAGGCTTCACCAAAACCGCTATAGCCCGCATCGCTCTGCTTCATGGCGTGCAGCACATCACCGCCTGATGTCGCGATACGCGCTAGCGGCGTAATCAAGATATCGTCCAGATTCATTCCGCCCACGCCAATCCTTGCCGCTTGGCAAGCGCCGTATATGCCTCAATCTGCGATCGTGTTGTGACGGCGACCTGCGCGGGCTGTTGAAAGTAAGCGCGATACCATTCTGCGGTCATGTTCACGGTGTCTTCAAAACCCATCACGGCATGCCAACGCAAATAATGCAGCGCCTTGTCGCAGTTGAGTTTGAGCAAGCCGGACTCGTACGGCCCCGCCGCCGACTGCGACACATCCTGCCAACGCACCTGATCCCAGCGCAGCGCCATCTGCTGCACCAACTCCAGGACGCTGTGATTTTGTTGCGCAGGCGGGCCGAAGTTGAATGGTTCGCCGTGCAGCTCGGGTCGTTGCGACAAGGCCACGGCAAGACTCAGGTAGCCGCTCAGCGGCTCCAGCACATGCTGCCAAGGGCGTGTGGAGTGGGGGTTGCGAAGATCGACGGCGTTGCCCGCCGACCACGCCCTCACGCAATCGGGCACGATGCGATCTGCAGCCCAATCCCCACCGCCGATTACATTACCCGCCCGCGCGGAAGCAAGGCGAACTTTGCTCGTTGCCTTGGGAAAATACGACTTGATATGGGAACGAATGGCCAGTTCCGCCGCGCCTTTAGAGGCGCTGTACGGATCCGGCCCGCCCATCGCATCGGTCTCGCGATAGCCCCACACCCACTCCACATTGTCGTAACACTTGTCGCTGGTAATGATCACCGCCGCACAGCGCTTGTCCAATTTGCGCAAGGCTTCCAGAACATGCAGGGTGCCCAGCACATTGGTCTGCCAGGTTTCGACAGGATCGTCGTAGGATCGTCGCACCAGAGCCTGTGCAGCAAGGTGAAAAACAAAGTCTGGTTGAGCGGTGACGATCGCGTCTTCCAACGCCGCGCGATCGCGAATGTCGATACGCAGGTCGGTTATGCCGTCGGCCAGATGCGCAGCCGCAAAATGGGACGGATCGGTCGGCGGATCGAGGGCGATGCCCACTACCTTTGCGCCCAATTGTTTAAGCCAGGCGGTAAGCCATGCACCCTTGAAGCCAGTGTGGCCGGTGACCAGGACCGTTTTGTCGTGAAAAGAGTTTTGCATCAGCATAATATCAATTTAACCTTCAAGGGTGTTTGCGGCTCCACTTCACTTCTCCAGGCAGTTGCGCCAGGGATATGGCGGATTGCCGGCAGCCATAAAGTGCGAGTTTAACAAATCCTGCTTATTGTAATGCAGCGGCGACCCTTCCAGATCGGTGGCCTGACACCCTCCCATCATCACGATGGCATGTGCTGCTGCCGTATCCCATTCCATTACAAATTTCCTCTTGTACCGTCATGCTGCCCAGTGCAGGATTACGTTTTGATGAACCCCATATGCTCCAGCTTGAGGATGATCTGGTGTACTGCTTCGTCGGGCGAACATTCGCGGGTATCCACTATTAACTCGGGATTCTCGGGTACTTCATAGGGATCGCTGATGCCGGTGAATTCCTTGATGAGCCCGGCACGAGCCTTGGCATACAGCCCTTTACGATCACGCTCTTCGCAGGTTTCCAGCGGTGTTGCCACATGCACTTCGATAAATCCACCCAGGGGGCTGATCATATCGCGGACTTCACGACGGGTAGCCGCATAGGGCGCAATCGGCGCGCAAACGGCGATGCCGCCGCTCTTGGTGATTTCGCTGGCGACATAGCCGATGCGCAGGATGTTGATGTTGCGGTGCTCCCTGGAAAAACCGAGCTCGCTGGAAAGGTGCTTGCGAACGATATCGCCGTCCAGCAATGACACGGCTCGACCGCCTATTTCCATCAATTTGACAGTCAACGCATTGGCAATTGTCGACTTGCCTGCGCCAGAGAGGCCGGTGAGGAATACCGTGAAGCCCTGTTGATGACGCGGCGGGTAGGTCTTCCGCAGCTCTTCCACAACACCCGGATATGAAAACCATGCGGGAATATCCAATCCCGCATGCAAGCGGGAACAGAACTCGGCGCTGGAGATATTCAGGATGGTTTCACCTTCGTTAATCTGATCAACAGGCATATATTGACCCCGTTCCTGCACATAGGCCATCGTCTGCAACGGGACCATTTCGATACCGAGCTCATCCTGATGCTGATTTATCAGGTCACAAGCCTCACCGTCATAAGAGTCATTCCTCTGACAGTTCTGGGCAAGATCAATATGATCCTGACTGACGACAAGATGGGTACAACCGTAGTTACGGCAGATGATGGCACGCCACATGGCCTCCCGGGAACCTGCGTGACGAGAAGCCAAGGGCAGGAGACTGAGTGTCATCATCTGTTCGGGAGACTCCTTGATGATGTGTTCGTAGCAACGCACTCGCGAATAATGATTATTGTCGCCGGGTTTCACTTCTCCCACCACGGGTTGGATAAGAAGGTTAGCCTGCACCTGCTCGGCAACCCGGTACGCCGATTCCACATGCGCACGATGCATGGGGCCAATCGTTTGTAATGCAACAATACGGTTCCAGCCCATTTTCCGGAATAGCGCTCTCAGTTCTGCCGGGCTATTGCGGTGTCGGCTAAAGTCGTAATGGCCGGGAGGCTCGAAGCCCTTCAGTTTGCCGCCCACGCAGATGCTTCCCGCTTGCGGATGCTCGTAATTCCAGCCCGATAGAGTATTCTTGCCGGCGGGCTCGCATTTGTCTGTTTCATATGTCTTGCCGGGCAGCCAGAGATCCGATATCTCCATGATGGCGATCAACACTCCCGTGGCATCGCGCAGCGCGATACTAGCCCCTGTTTTGAGCTGTTGCGCGAAGGACTCGCTCACCTCCAGTGTGACGGGCACCGGCCAGAGAGTGCCATCGACCAAGCGCATCTTGTCCACTACGCATTCATAATCAGCGCGGCCCATAAACCCTTCCAGCGGGGAAAAACCACCGTTGAGCAAAAGTTCAACATCGCACAATTGCTGCGGAGTCAGATCCCACGAGAGATAGTCGCGCGCCTTGGCTTTTTCCTCTGTGGCTTCGACCGAGGAGAGGTAAAGTTCCTTAAGTCTGCCGCCGTAAGGCGTTATAAGTGCCACGATTTTATTTACCTTTCTATCGGTGACTATTCAAATAATATCGACTGCAATGGCTCACGGCAAAACGGAGGAATTTGGTGCAAGAACCGTCATCTGGTTTTTGTGCGCTGCCTTCCTGACAATTCTGAAATCACCGCATTGAGTACTGGCAGATATAGATATTCGAAAATTTGCAAGAAGCTGCCTCAACTATTCAACTGATTAATTTGTTTCCGTATTACGGCAGTGCCACTCTTATCCGGCAATAGCACGACAAAGCATCCGGTCTCTTGGCAAAAATCGTCGATCGCCTTTTTCGCCCCCTCCCAGTGCCCGGATGAATAATCGTGAAGAAATAATAGACCTCCATTGGAAAGTCGTGGCCAAAAGAACTTTAACGCATCGCACATCGGCTTGTAGAGGTCGCAATCCAGATGAACAAAAGCAAAATTACGACTTGATGCTTCTTCAGTTACCGATTCAGGAAAATACCCTATGCAATACTTGCAAATCTCTTTGTTGCCCACAAAATTTGAAACAGCCGTATATGAAGTATCCGAAAAATCACTTGTATTTGGCGCATCAATATCAACAAGATCACGCCGGTCGAAACCCTCGAATGTGTCAAACAGGAAAAAGGTTCTATTCCCTTTTTTCGCATAATGCGCAATGACCGACGCAGTGGTGCCTTGGTAAACGCCAAGCTCGGCAAAATCACCTTTAATCCCCTCATCCAATAACTGCTGCAGGTTGAGGATCAGGCTATAAAACCTGTTCAAATCACCTTTATTATTAATTTTATCATTGCGTATCCAGCGGAAATAAAGCTCTTTCGATTCCGGATATTTATTGAAGACGAAGACGGAATCCGGTAAGTAAGCCCGATATCCAATTTTTGGAAGAAAAAAGGACAACCCAAAAAATAATCTTCCATAAATGGAACGGAGTTTTCCCTTGATAGCAGAATTAAGCACTTATGAATTCCTTTTCTTTAATGGTTTGTTCAGCACCTATTTTTCCCGACACGGCAAATACGTCTTCAACGCTGATTTCACTGACACACGGGAAGGGGCTATTGGATGATCTCCCAGCGAGCTGATTACATACCCACTTACAGTGGAAGCAAGGCATCTGCTTGAATATCGTATATGAATTCGCAAACATGGGATAAACATCTTTTGGGTATGGCAGAAAACGTCCGAAATGCCCTCCGCCGGCGATATTGACAGTGGGCACGCCTAGAACAACTGAATAGTGGCTGACAAATGTGTCATTCGACACGACATATTTGGCATTAACAATGATGTTTTTTAATACTTCAAAATTTCCCGTCTTCAGGATCAAATCAATGATGAATGGATATGACTTAAATGAGCCTTGCAAATTTCTCTCCGAAGGCCCTCCAATGAATAAACTGACAATACCAGACTCAGCATATATCCTCTTGGCCAACGCAATATAATTTTCAATAGGCCATCGCTTATACAATTGGCTTGCGCCAACATTCATTAATACAAAAACCTTTGGCAGATCGGGTGGCAATAAGTTTTTTGTTTCTCGTGCTTTTGCTCTAAACGCAGGAATAACGCTGGCCAACTCTGCTTGAAAATCGACTCCAAACTTATCCAGCAGTATTTTATAGGCCATAAGCTCATGGGTATCTACCGAGAAATCGTCCAGCCATTCGTCATATATATATTTTTCTATATAAGCTTCAAGCTTGATTCTATTACTCTCATCCGAAGTAAAAACAAGAGCGGTATCTTTTCTGATCTTTTTCGCTATAGAGTCTGTAACGCAATAATCTCTGGATCTCATAGGCACAATACAGCTGACAAGTGAAATGCCCCTTATTTCTCGTGTTTTTTGAAATCGATAAACAAGACTGGTTTTATATTTTGAATAATCGATAACTAAAAATTCAACCCCGGGAAAAAAGGGTGCCGCTAAACGAGCATTGACTTCACTTGTGATCACGACACATCTGGAATCAACCTTCTTCAAAAACACCAAAAGAAACATTGAAAAAATTACCATATCCCCGATATCGGAAGTAAATACAAATCCGTATTTATATTTCCTGGTGGCCGGTTTGGTATTTGTAAATTTTAGCCACCATGTCAGCAATAAAACTGACATCGAGTCAAAAGCCAAGAAAAATGCGACTCTAAATAATCGCAAGGAATGCTTTATATTCGCCATGGGATAAGACTTGAAATCTGGCAGGCACACTCTTGGAGTGCACGACGGCTAGAGCGTCCACGATCTTTGAGTTTGCATTGATGAATCACGTTGAACATTTCAGACTTAACTCATCGAAATGCTAAACTTTCTTAAGTTCAAGCTCTAGATCATGAATTACATTGGAGAAGGTATTTGCGATAAGCCCGATTATACGTTTTGCAATTCGGCTTTTTATTTTAACAAGCCTCAAGCCAGGCAGTTGAAAATACGGTGCAAAAGGAGAAATAACAAAAACCTCTTTAATGATCATGAATCGAGCCGCTGAATAATAATGCCTCTCCTTGCACAGTGGTGACCCCGGATCAAAAAACCTGAAAGTTAACTCATGGAAACCTCTGCGATGTGTAGGGTCGCCATGACATGAGACGCTGTTCCAATAGGGTACTGTTATTTTAACTACGCCACCCGGTTTCAATACACGATAAATTTCTTCCATTGCCACCATAAAATCATCCAGATGCTCAAGCAAGTCTTTGGCAACAAGCTCGTCTATTGATGCGTCTGGCCAAGGCCATGGATAAACATTCAAATCGTGCACGACATCAATGCCAGGAAGCTGAACAATATCGTGATTAATAAAGCCTTGGCGTATGTCGTCGCCTGCCCCCAGATTAATTTTCATAGCGCGTTTTTTCCGAATTTTTAAGAGGATTATTTATAATAATTTTCATCGCGATAAATCCATTCCTATTGGCTTTTAATGAATTATTTGTTTTCAATTTAGATTCTTTACCAAAAACGACCCAAACGTTTTAAGACTAAACCGGATAGCCGCGCTCTCCAAGATTCTTTCGGATTTCTTTTTGCAATTTCAAATTACCTTGCTTATACCGGGTCGAGAAACTTTCTCTTTCAGCATGAGTAAGCTTCTCCAATGTAGAATATCTATTCAATGAAGCCAAAATCTTTTTGGCTGGAGCCGAAATGAATTTCGGGACAGCGAACGTGAGTCCGTTATTGCGCAGCATATTCCTGAATTTAAACGCTTGACTCATGGCTGGCGATGACCGTGAATTTCTTTTTTGCATTAAGGCAATTGGGATGTTGGGCACCGCCAGAAAATCGCCAAGCTCATCCAGAAAAGCTTGCGGAGAATTTTTCAAATCCTCAAAAAGCAATATCCTTACGTTTTCAGCCGTAAACAGTTTCACATAAAACGAGTAAATTTCATCATATTGCAATGTTTCCAAGTAGCTTCTGTAAACAAAATCTTCCTGATCTGAAAGCCACGCCTTAAGCGATCGAACTGATGGCCGCCCATAGGCGGGATTAATATTTCCCCCACCTTGTGCAACCAGGAAATGATACATAGACTCTATTGAATCCAGCTGATTTCTGATTACAAACAGAATTTTTGCGTCAGGAAACAGGTCTTTCAGCCGTGCCGCGATAAGCCCACGGTCGGCCACATTATGCATAAAGGCCTCCCAGGAAATAAGCGCCTTGCCATCAGCATCGGGAACCATCTCGTTCAACGCGCCCATGATTTGGGTTTTTACCTTGCCTGCATCGTATCTGATGGAATCTTCGAATGAGATCGAACGGATCGCGCTATCCAATACCTCGTTGGCAAAAGCGTTCGCCGAATCATAACGTCTTCCGCAATACACCAAGCCAGGAAGGTTGGGAAAAATATCCGTTTGCAACATGGTCGAAGCATTTTTTGGATACCCTACATGTATATACACTTGCATGTGTCGTTCTCTTTCATGGCGTTATTTTCCTGCGTTTTGTTGCATAGATTGCACAACGGCTCAACGAACCAAACTATTAACTTCAATGAGCCAGTAGTGCTTTCTTCAACACCCGTATCGGGTGCTGCGGCATGCGCGCAAAGTGAGCGCAAAATATTTTGCGCGCTTCTTGCACCTTGTCCTGAGCCCACCAACCTTGCACATCATCCCAGATTTCATTCACTTTTTCAGCCGCAGACTCCGGTGTTTCATGAAAAATCCCCGCTTCCATCAGGCGATGATAATACGGTTGGGCTTGGGATCTGAGGGGCCAGCTTTTGGAATCGTAAAAAAATAGCATGGGAATATTCCCGGCCAGCGACTCCAGCACACCGGTTGACTCATAGGAAAATACCGTCAGTCTGCTCTGGCGAATTTGTTCGCTGATCGGAGCAGTGCCGTCATCAAGCTGTATTTGCGGGAAACGATCCTTCCAGATCGTATCCTCCGACCAGTTCGCATACAAATAGGCAGAATACAGTCGTACTGTCACCTGTTCACCGACCCGTACCAGCAAGCACCCCACAAATTTGAACTGGTCTTCCAGATACTTTCGGAAGGCGGGCGTTTCATCCCACAATGGCTCACGATGCCCGCCGCCCCTTTCGACCAACAATAATCCGCCGTCCGGATTCCACTCCCCTGCGGGTTTGCCGATCATGGGCAGCGCGGCGACGGGGCGATGCTTCGCGCCATCCTCTTTCCAGCCCCAGGTCAAATAGCGATCGGCCGTGGCGACCTCATGTATTTCGGAGGGCGCGAATTCGCCCGCGCCATAATTGGCGCCATGCTGCCCGATGATGTAGGGAATCCCGAGTTCGGTTTTGGCCGCCGTCCACGCCTTGAATACTTCATCGCCATCAAAGCTATTCGAGGTAAATATGAATTTTGGCTTGGCGGGCCAAGGCATACTTGCCGCTTTCTCGCACAAAGCATGGTAACCCTCCAAATAGCAAGAGGGGAGCTGTTCCGGGATAAGCGTACGGATAAATTGCTCGAACCCCGTAAATCCCTCCGGACCGAGGGAAAGGTTATTCCGGATGTCAAAATCAGGTGACACCCTTGGGGTCGGCTGCAACAGTCTGGGCACGGGAATCTGCCCCAAAGCCAGCTGCAACTTGCATTCCTGCACAAAAGGCAAATAAGTTGAAATGAGGAGTGCATCGGTTGGCCGGGTCAACAAATTTGCGAATCGTTGAACCCTGTTAGCCACAAATCTTTTCACCTGCTGCTTCAATGTCCGCGTTGGAGGCGGCGTGAAGTGTTGCCGGTCGCTGGTATCGCCTTCATCCAGCACGTCGGTTTTTTTCACAATGCAGGAAACATTGCTGTCTTTGAGTATCCTTCCGTAGGCCGCCTGATTCCAGGCATCAAACCGGTACAAGCGCGCAAAGCCGATGTAATCCACCGGAACCAACTGCTCCCTCGGAAATTCGAGCACCACAGTTCCAGACACGTTGTACTTGCCCAGCGCGTGCTGCACCGTCGCCCAGCGGTTGAACATGATCATCGTGAACTTGTACAGCCACGTCCCCAGCATGATCCGCCAGTAGCGCGGCGCATGGCTGGTGCCATGATGGCGGTTCAGCATCTGGCTTAACTCCGGCAGCAAGCGTTCGATCAGATCCCACACATAGAGATAGTCGGCTTTTTTCTGCCCCTCCTCCCATCCGTATGGGGGCACCACCTCGGCATTCAAATTGCCCAGTTCCTCTTTTTTAAAACCCCAGCAACACCATTCCCCCAAAAAAAGCAGGGGCGTATCGTCGCGCCAACTACGTGCGTCAGCAGTAGTGATTAAAAAACGTGGGGTATTAGGCATGACTTCCCCTGCGTCCTATCGAGCAGAACTAAATTTATTTGCCTTGAATTTCGGCGCTGATTCACTCGGAGTGTATATGGCCCTTTCGCCGTTCTTGAACAAATATTCGACCGGGGTTGAAAAGGCGTCACCAGTGCGTACATTCTGTAAAAGACTGTTTTCATCCTCATCGATCAACTGCTCGATAACTATAGCTCCGTCCTTGCAGGCGACACATAACCAATCATTGTTGACTCGATAGACCAATCCGGCTTGAGCCGGATGAAAGTACCCGTCTTGATGGTTCGCAAAAACTTTCTTGATCTTCACGATTTTTCCATGTAACAAAGTTCGTGCTCCAGGGTAGGGATCATCGAATGCGCAAATAAACCGCTCTATCTCTGAGGCGGACCAACTCCAGTCTATCCAGCCATGGGTGGGCGTATGCAACCTTGGCCAGTAAGTTGATAAATATTCCGGCTGCAGCATGCAGGCAAAATCCCTGGATTGCACACGAACCGATTCGAGCAATGAAACTATGAAATTATAGTTCTGCTCTTGATAATGGCGATAAAAATCTGCCGGGATGCGACACGACGGCGGATAGATAAATTCCTTGTACGAAACTATGTCGCCGGTATCCACACCCTCATCCACCTTGTGCGCCACGCAAAATCCGAAGCGGTTACCCATTATGACTTGCCAGGTAAATCCACCGCCGCCGCGGTTCTGCGGCAACCGGGTGCCATGCAAGTTGAGAAGCTTCCCCTGAAACACATTATCGAGGGTGTTTCTTTTAAAAATCCAGGCGGCCCCGAACGACAAGGCAAAGGTACTCTTGAGGTCACCTACTGCCTTGCGCGCTTCTTCTGAATCAATGCTGTCGACCACGACCGTATCAATGTCGGCATTCTCAAGCGCATTCAACAATGAAGCAGAATCGGTTTCACCGATGGCTTCTTTTGCATGGCGGGGTGCGGTGATTACACGGATTTGAAAACCGGATTCCTTTGCCCACACGGCAAGCCTGAAAAGAAGCCTGCCCCCTCCGATTAAAAGCACCCTGTCAATAGGCCCAAGCGAATATTTCGTCATAACCATCTTATACATCCCCCATGAATTTCATATTTTGTCCGCATACCCGCATAACGCCCAAGCTCACCCCAGCAATTCCCATGTCAATCCGGTGCCGCGTTTTACATCCTGATTCACGGCCTTGCTCAATATCTGTTCCAGATACTTTGTTGGTAGCCCCAATCCCGGACGGATTGCGCGCACGTTTTCTTTAGTCAGCATATCGCCCGCCTTCAGGTCTTGCACCACATACAGCGAGCGGCGGTACTGCAGGGATTTTTTCTCGGCCTCTGTGGGGCCGTAGCTCACCTGCCCCAATGCCTGCCAGGCGCGCTCGGTTTCCACTACCAGTTGTGCCATTTCAGTCGGTTCCATGGAGAAGGCGCTGTCCACGCCGCCATCGGCACGGCTGAGGGTGAAATGCTTCTCGATAACCGTCGCCCCAAGCGCCACACTGGCCACCGACACGCCCACCCCCATGGTGTGATCGGACAAGCCCACTTCGCAGCCGAACAATTTGCGCAGGTGCGGGATGGTCAGGATGTTGGTGTTCCCTGCCGTGGCGGGATAAGTGCTGGTGCATTTGAGCAGGATCAAATCCTTGCATCCCGCGCCGCGCGCGGCACGCACGGTCTCATCCAGCTCGGCGACTGTAGCCATGCCGGTGGAAATGATCAACGGTTTGCCGGTCGCGGCCACACGACGAACCAGCGGCAGATCGGTATTCTCGAATGAAGCAATCTTGTAACACGGCACATCCAGGCTTTCGAGAAAGTCCACCGCCGTGTCGTCGAACGGGGTGCTGAACGGGATCATGCCCAGTTCGCGCGCCCGGTCAAAAATCGGCTTGTGCCACTCCCATGACGTATAGGCCTCACCGTACAGCTTGTAGAGCGAGGCTCCCGCCCACAGGCTGTTGGGATCGCTGATGTGAAACTCGCGCTCATCCAGATCAATCGTCATGGTATCGGGCGTGTAAGTCTGGATTTTCAGCGCATGCGCGCCCGTCCTGGCGGCTGCCTCGACGATTTCGAGGGCGCGCTCCAGCGACTGGTTATGGTTGCCCGACATCTCGGCAATGACGAAGGGCTGATGATTCGGGCCAATGTCGCGGCCGGCTATCTGAATGGTTTTCATAAGACTCTTCTCAAGAATAAACGGTTGCGCCCTGAACTCGCACCATGATGCGATCCTGCGGAATTTCCGGAAAAACGACAGACTTTCCTTCTGCCTCATCGAGTGCCCACAATACGTCGGTATAGCCCAGGCGATGCCGCATCAAGACTGTAGATGAAAAACGCGGGTTGATCTCGAACACGCGCGGCCCTTTATCGGTCAAACGCAACTGGATATTCATGCTGCCACGCAAATCGAGGCCTTGTGCGATAACCTCGCACATGCGCGAAGTTTCCTCGTCCTTGATTATTTTTGCCCAGCCTGTGAACCCGCCGGTCAGGCGCCGCAGCATCAAAAGACTGGCAACCTCACCATCACGGCGGCGGTATACCGCACATGTGACCTCGCGGTCAGCCGGTTCCAGCAGTTCCTGAAAAATCGCATCGGGATAACGTTTGACGAGGTAATCCACATCTTCATCGTTGCTGACGGTGAATACCGCACGAGACCCCGAACCTGAACGGTTCTTCAGGATGCAGGGGTAAGCAATCGGACGACCCTCGCTCACGGGTTTGGTCCATGGCACCGGTACGCCGAGGCCGGTGAGGGCACGCATCGTTTCGAGCTTGTCCAGCCCCGCCCCGACGACCCGGTCTCCAGCGGTAATCCATTTCACTCCGGGGGCTAACTCTGAAAATGGCCGGGTTGCACCCAACTCAGGCTCCGACATCGGTATCACCACATCGACGGAGTGTTTGCTGACAATGGCTTTGATCGCGTCCACATAATCCGGTGCGCTTGCACTGGGTACCAAAGCAAACTGATCAACAAACAAGTGGCCACCATGCTGGGCATGCACATCGACCCCGATCAGGCGCAGATCGGGCCGGTTTTCCCTGAGAATAGTGGCAACTCCCTGGGAAATGTCGCCGCCGATGCCTGTAATAAGAACTGCTTTGCTCATTTGCGTATTAGAACCTCTGCGAGATAGGGTAATTCAGGGTGGCGTTGCTGACATTCATGCACCAGCGCGGAAGAGTCATATTGCTCCTGACGAAATTCCACGCTTCGGCTGGCCGTGTCGAATAGCGCCCAATGTGCTCCCGGCCGGCGGTTGCGCGGTTGTCCGACGGAGCCGGGATTAACTACCCGTGTGCCGCCGAGCATTTGCTGCATGGGGTAGTGCGTATGGCCGAGCACGACCAGGTCAAATTCCTGCATGGCACAACGCTCCAGCAACGCCGGTTGCGCGTCCGGATAAACATAGCAGTCATTATCCCACGGCGCACCGTGACACAGCAGGATCCTGCAACCATCGATCGTGAGTTCCAGCGGATGGGACAAACTGCACAGCTCATCAATCTGTTGCTCGCTGAGTTGCTCAATGGCGGTGCGCAAGCCGGTGCCGTAGCGCGCATCCACCTGAGCCAGAAATTCAGGGTCGGATCGCGCGTTAACCAGCATGTCTTCATGATTGCCCCGCACCACATGCCTGTCCCATGACTGCAGCAGATCCAGCACTTTCAGCGGCGCATAGTAATAACCGACCAGATCGCCCGTAACGAGTAGCTTTTCCACGCCGGATGAAGAGGCTGCGGCGAGGACTGCCAGCAACGCTGAATCATTGCCGTGAATATCCCCCAACAACCCCAGCTTCATTTTGGATTTATTATTAGCTGCATCAAGTTATGCAATATCTAGAGCTTCTTCGCCACCATCATCACATCCCGGCCATAACCGCCTGCTGCCAAAGTTTCATAAAAATGATCTAGTACATCCGTCATCCCGGCCTTTTTCATATTTTCTTCGAACATTACGCGTCGCTGGTGCGCAACAGGGCCCAATTCCGGATGGGCGATATAGTCAAGGTCTTGCAAGAGGAATAACTCAAGCGGGTATAGCGCTGACTGGTCAATCACTTCAAATCCATTCTGTTCAAGAACATTTTTTAGAGATTCAAAGTCGAAATAATTGACGTGATCGGGAAGATGAACAAACCAAGGCTGGTGTCCTTTTACTTTCAAAAATGCTCTTTGCAGCGGGCTAAAATCGTTCGGAACCGTGATTCCTAGCAGCGCGCCTGACTTCATTACACCGCGTATTCTTTCAAGCAACTTGATGGGCTCGGTCACATGCTCCAACACATTGACCATCACGAACGCCTCTGCATCCACCTCTCCTTTGGTCTCAGCCTCATCGAGAAACGACCAAACGCTCTCTTTATAAAACGTACCAAACCCCAACTGTTGGGCTCGCTCAAGCCCTGGACTTTGGTCAAATCCAATGAGGTTATTAAAGCCCAAGGAGTGCATCTCTTTAAGAAAACCGCCGTCCCCACACCCCATGTCAACAACCTTTGCACTGGGTTGCAGATTTCTAGCCAACAAGCGAGCCGTCTCAGCCAAATTGGCTTGGGGTGTTGGCATTTCATAACGACCGTAAAAATCGATAAGGTATTCAGCAGAAGGGTAGGGGTCCACATGATAGAACTTACAGGTTTCGCAAAAGCCAAGCTTAGTTCCTCCAATGGGCGGGCTATTGCGCCACAACTCATCAGGTATGGGGTTGAGCGTGTAGGTTGAAAAATGGTGTCCTGTGATAGTCATCGGTATGCCCTTATTAGTTAGTCAAAATTTTTCTCATGGCGGCAGTTATTGTTCCAGTTCCCAGCCATTCTCTCAATACAAAACAAGCTCGCTCGGAAAGATTCCTTGAGAGAGCCGGGTTGTCAATAAGGCGCTTGATCGCGCATGCCAAATCAGTGGCAGTAATATTATCGGCCCATCCAAGAAATTCAATCGCCCCAAGTTGCTCCAAATCCAAAGTTGTTTGAAGCTGATTGTCCGCGGATACGACAGTAAGTGTGGGCAGACCCAACGAGCATCGCTCCCAAGTGGTAGCTCCTCCGGCGCCGATCGCAATATCCGCAGTCTCAATTAACTCGGCCATATTGGACACTTGGCAATGATATTGCACCTTCGGCATCTCTTGCGACAGGGCTCGGATTTCATCCCGATATGGATTAGAAGCCCCCACGACAACATCAACGGCAATTTCCGGATTGGAAATCAGCTTTATGGCATCTAATGCTTTGCGTGTCTGATTTGTGGAATCGCTGCCGCCAAAAAAAATCAGGATGCGCCGAACGGTTCCATCTCTTGTTCTGAGCCTTTTCCTGGCTTCAGCGAATTCGGGGCGCAACAACACATATGCCGGGCCGAGCAGCGTGACGCATTGTTCGGGCAACAGCCCCTGGTAGCGCCGATCCTGATTTTGATAGTAGTTCTGGTCGAGCAACAGATCGCAATCGTGGTTCCGGTTCGCAAGGTCGTCGATCACCATGAGCCTGCGTGCGTGGGGTCGAAGCATGCGTTCCCATACGGCATCAAGCTGATAATGGTCGACCACCAACCAATCGACACCGTCAGGGAACAATTGGCCGGCGGCCTTGATCGTCTCTTTGGCATCAAACTGTTGTGCGCCTTCGCCCGCTTTAGCCAAAGGTAACTTTGCGCTTTGGTATCCGCGAGCGTGCAGCAAATCGAACATCCCGCCGGGAAGATCGCGGCAGACAAAAGCCACTTCCGAACCATCATTGCGCAAATGGTCAGCCAGCGTCATACAGCGCATCAGATGGCCGCTACCGATTTCTACCGAAGCGTCGGTACGAACGAGAACCCTCATATCGCGCACAAAAATTTGAAATTCATATCAAGGCCCGGTACAGATTCGGCAACCGATCCTGGCGAGTAGAGAAGCCCCGTCTGAAATCAAGCAACGCCTGACGGCTTATTTCGTAAATATCTATCTCGCCTTCGCTGAAAACAGGTTCGATGAACTCTCCGTTGGCATTCACAACCACGGAGCTGCGCTCATATTCCAGTCCGTTGCCATCCGCGCCGATACGGTTCACGCCGATAACAAAGGCTTGATTCTCGATGGCGCGCGCTTGAAGCAATGTTCTCCAGTGCATGACCCTGCGTTTCGGCCAATTGGCGATATTGACCAGCACATCGCAATCCTTCGCCAGGGCACTGTAAAGCTCCGGAAAACGCAGGTCGTAGCAGATGGAAAATCCCAGCGTGAATTCCGGCATCCGCATTTTTGCCAGGCTGTTTCCGGCCTGAAAAAAACGGTCCTCTCCCGCAAGGGAAAAGGGATGTATCTTGGCGTATCGCGCCTGTTCCAGGCCTTCTCCAGAAAAGGCCACTAGCGTGTTTGCGGCTTTACTGCCATTGCTCACTGCCAAGCCGGCGACGAGCGAGATGCCATGCTCTTTGGCTAGTGCGCCGAACGCGTTCAGGGTGGATGATTGCTCAGGGTCTTCCGCCGACAGTTGGGTGTTCATGGTGAAGCCTGTCAGGGTCATTTCCGGAAAAATCACCAAGTCTGCATCACAGGCGGCGGCACGGGCTGCCAGCTTTGCGCAGCGCTGCATGTTGTAGGCTTTGTCCTCCCACTTCTGGTCGAGAGAAATCAGTGCGACTTTCAAGGCAGGTTCCTGGTTTTGTGGCTAGATCTTCTTGCGGAAGACCGGCTTTGCAGGCCGGCCGATCAACAGGTTATCTGTGGTGCCTGCATCAATGGCCTTGCGGTATATGGCACATGATTCGTCAAAGGCCATGGCGAGATGATCCATCTCCGGCTGCTGGTGCGACCAGGTTGGGTAAAACATCCCCTGAAACAAGACGCCCCGCGCAATCATTTCCTGCATCATCAACGTCCGGTATGCGTCATCCGGCGCACCCGCTGGGTTACGGCATACCAGCACAAACAGGCAGGGGTAGCCGGGCAGTTGCAGCGAACTTTCCAATCCGTGTTTGCGCACGATCTGTTCAAGACGCAGCTTTAAGGCTTGGCCCCTCGCCCAGTTGCTCTCGATCATGTTGTGCTTTTTGTATTCTCTGATGGTGGCGATCATGGCCGCCAGCCCCGTAGTCTCGGCACCGTGGGTGGTGGAGATCAGGAACAACTTGTCATCCCCTTCGCGACGGACGCCGCCCAATTCCATGATGTCGGCACGCCCGGTCAGTGCGCAGGCCGAAAATCCATTGGCGATTCCTTTGCCCCAGGTCGCCATATCGGGTTTGACACCATAATAGTGCTGCGCGCCCCTCAGATCCCATTTAAAGCCCGAAATCATCTCGTCAAGGATCAAGAGCACACCGCGATCCTTGCACAGGGCTGCAACCTTATGCAAAAAATCATCCTTTGGTGGATCGAACTTCACCGGTTCCATGATCAGGCAGGCGATATCATGGTCGTTGTCGGCAAGCAGTGCTTCGACCGATTCGTAATTGTTGTAGCTGAACGCTGCCGTCATGGCTCGAACGCGATCGGGAATTCCGCGGTCACAGGGCGTGGTGACTATGAACCAGTCATCGTAGCTGAAGAAGTTGTGTTCGCGAGCGACGGCAACCCGGTTGCGGCCGGTATAAGCGCGCGCCAACTTGACAGCTGCAGTTGTTACCGTAGAGCCATTTTTGGCAAACTTCACCATGTCGCCTGACTGGACTGTTTCGAGGAATGTCTGAGCGGCCTCCAACTCAATCGCAGCCGGGCGCTGAAAGTTGGTGCCCTGATAGGCCGCCTCACACACCGCTTGAGCCACCGGTTCATATCCATGACCAATGCAGACCGATGTCAATCCCATGCTGCAATCGATAAACTCGTTGCCATCGAGATCCCATACATGCGCGCCCTTGCCACGGACGATCGCAGCAGGCGCATTGACCGGGAATTGATCATCACCCTTGGAGTAAGTATGTGCGCCTCCGGGTATCAAATCATGTACACGGGCAGAAAATTCCCGTGATTTATCGTAATTTTTGTCCATCATCGTATCCTTAAAATATCATTAAACAATCAATTTGCCTGGCTTGGGTCTTGCGCCCCCAATGCCGGTCTGTTGGTTCATCTGCACGCTTCAAACCGCGCTCGCACAGCGGCATCCGCAGCCGGGCTGTAAAAATTCTAATCTTCGCAAGATAACCTGAAGAGGCGTTCAGCGTATGCAAGATCCTCCGGCGTATCAATATCTACAGCACGCTCTGCGGGAAGAACATAAGACAAAACCTGTCCCGTCAGCGGGTTGTCCGATGCGATATGCTGCGGGTTCCAAATCGTGAAGGGGCCGCATTCATAGTACGCATGAGGCAGATCCTGAGACCTTCGGATGAGGTTCTCGGGAGAAATCGCTGTCATGAGTCCATCTTCGTCTCGACGAAAAGCCCATTCGATTGGAACCGGGAATTTCGCAGCTACCAGCAATGGATACCGCGCATTGTGTCGGGTAAAAATTTCAAAGGCATCCACAATATCGTGCCCGCGCAACAGCGGCGCATTCGGCCAAATGCAGCATATTTGGTCGTAAGCCTCCCCACGCAGGCGATACTGATCGACCACCCAGCGCAGGACAGGAACCAGGCCGGTGAAATCATCCGCAAGAGCTGCATCGCGTTTGAAATCCACGGTGAATCCGAGTTTTTCGACAACTTGGCAGATTTCCTCTGAATCCGTGGAGACGTGGATCTTGTCGAACATGCCCGAATTGGCGGCAGCTTCCAACGCGTAGGCAATCATCGGCTTGCCGCAGAATGGCGCAATATTTTTCCCGGGGATTCTCTTGCTGCCACCACGGGCAGGTATCACGGCAAGACGCATATATCGATTTTCTCAAAAATTAGACAGGGTACCGCCATCAATGGCTATATTTTATAAGGCAGACCACCGGGCCGGGTTAATCAAATTTTCTGCATCGCATTGCAAGTCGGGTAAATCAACTGGGGTGACGCCGGCTGCTGCGATGATAATTTGCTCCAGCTGGCTCACACTATCCGCACCCACGACGACACGCGCAATTTCTGGAAAAGAAAGCGGAAACGCCAGGCACGCCTCGAGTGCCGAGACAGCGTGATGCGAAAGCCAATCGTGCCATTTATCCCACAAGTCAGCCCACGGTGAAAATTTGTCTGGAATGGAATCTTGCGGCATCAACAGCAAACCCTGCAAGAAGGCCGAACGGGTGTGAATTTCAACGCCATCATCTTTCAGCCGTTGCAGCCAGCCTGATGTGTGTAAGCGGCGATCCACCAGATTGAACGGTGCCTGGATCAGATCGAGACGAAACAGCTTGGTAACCAACTCTAAATCGCTTGGAGCATATATGGAAACGCCTATCTTTTGCACCTGCCCGCTGTCTTTCAAACCTTGCAATGCAAAATATAGTTCTTTTCCGTTCGCGGAAAGCAATTGTTCCGGGCGATGCAGCAATAGGCCATACACCGCACTCACACCGAGCCGAGCCCGAGATGATGCAAACTGTTCTTGAACCCAGCTGCTTACATCCGTACAACCATCCGGAACTGCGGGCAGCTTGGTCACCAGCTTGAATCCCCGGACACCCGCCTCGCCCAGACAAGTTTCACTGTCTCCGTAAGCTATGGCGGTATCGAGCGTATCGATGCCCTGGGCTGCGGCAAGATGCAGCATGGCCTTTGCAGTTGATCGCGCCACTTGGCCATCCTGGTTGGCTATGCCATAGGGCAGTCCGAATTGGACAGTACCGAGGGCGAGTCTCATGCCTGGATTGCCCCATGCAGTGCATGCACCACTTGGCGCTGCTGTTCTTCTGTCAAGCCAGGGTACATTGGCAAACTAATCGCTTCTGAATAATATTGTTCCGCCTCCGGGCAATACCCGGCATGGAATCCCATTTGCTCGTAGTATGGTTGCCTGTATACAGGAATGTAGTGCAGGTTCACTCCGACGCCTGCTGCACGCAATGCCTCAAACACTACGCAGTGCGTTTTCTTCATCTCACCCAACTTCAGCCGGATCACATACAGATGCAGGCCGGAATAGCCATCAGGGTGTTGCCAGGGCAGGACTACCGGCAAGCCAGCCAGTAGTTGGTCGTAGCGCTTGGCAATGGCATGGCGTTGGGCAACCAGCAGGTCCAGCCGCTGCATCTGGCTCACGCCTAACGCAGCCTGTATGTCGGTCATGCGGTAGTTAAAGCCGAGGTCGATTTGTTGGTAGTACCACGGGCCATCCGGTGCGTGTGTCATTTCGCCAGCGTTGCGAGTAATGCCATGGCTGCGCAACAATTGCATGCGCTTTGCCAATTGCGCGTCATTGGTCAGTGCCATGCCCCCTTCTCCGGTAGTGATGATCTTGACCGGATGGAAACTGAACACGGTGATGTCGCTGTAGCGGCAATTGCCGATGGACTCGCCCCGGTATTTGCCACCGATGGCATGCGAGGCATCCTCAATGATTTTGAAGCCATAGCGCTGGCTCAAGGCATGGATGCCTTCCATGTCACAAGGCTGTCCGCATAAGTGAACCGGGATAACCACCTTGGGCAAACGGCCTGTCTTTTCCGCCTGCGCCAATTTTTGGGTCAGGCATTCCAGGCTCAGGTTGTAAGTGCATGGATCAATATCCACAAAATCGACCTGCGCACCACAATATAGTGCGCAATTGGCACTAGCCACAAAAGTGACCGGGCTCGTCCAGACCTCATCACCCGGGCCTACACCAAGAGCCAGGCAGGCAATATGCAAAGCGCTGGTGGCGCTGTTGACCGCTACAGCAAATTCGGCATTGCTGTAGTCAGCAGTGGCTTTTTCAAAAGCAGGGACAGCCGGGCCTTGCGTCAAGTAATCGGAACGCAGTACCTCGACGACCGCTTGGATGTCTTCCTCCGAAATGTCCTGACGACCATATGGAATCATCAAATACCCGCGAGATGATTGAAAGCGACAATTTCTTCAATGGAGAGGAATTGTGAGTTTTTACCGGAATGGTATTCAAACCCCTGCTCAACCAATTGTCCTGTTTCGCCTAGCTTGTTAACTGAAAAATCTACATGCCCCGAGAATTGAATGGTCGGTTTGATCACGAAATGATCGGCAAATTCAAGTGTCAGGTGTGAGTCATCCGCTGGACACATAATCTCATGCAACTTTTCACCGGGGCGAATGCCGATGATCCTATGCGGCACATCGGGAGCCATCGCTCTGGCCAGGTCAACCACATTAACCGACGGGATTTTTGGCACAAATATCTCGCCGCCGTGCATCCGCTCGAAATTCTTGAGGACAAAGTCCACCCCCTGCTGCAGGGTGATCCAGAAGCGTGTCATGCGTGCATCGGTGATGGGCAGGTTGTCGCAACCTTCGGCGATGAGCTTCTTGAAAAACGGCACCACCGAGCCGCGTGAGCCAACAACGTTGCCATAACGTACGGCAGAAAACCGGGTCTTGTGTCCTCCGGCAATATTATTGGCAGCAACAAACAGTTTGTCGGAAGCGAGTTTGGTCGCGCCGTAAAGGTTAATGGGGTTGGCAGCTTTATCCGTAGAGAGAGCAATCACTTTTTCAACATTATTCGCCAACGCCGCCTGGATGACATTCTCAGCACCATGAATGTTGGTCTTGATGCACTCCATAGGGTTATATTCCGCCGCCGGCACTTGCTTGAGCGCGGCAGCATGGATGACGAAATTCACGCCATTCATGGCCTGGATGAGGCGTTCACGGTCGCGCACGTCACCTATAAAATAGCGCATGCAGTTCTGGTGGAAGTCCTGCTCCATCTCGAACTGTTTAAGTTCATCGCGGGAATAGATGATCAGCTTTTTGGGCCGGTAACGCTCCAGTATCGTCTTGACGTATTGCTTGCCAAAGGAACCTGTGCCGCCGGTGATAAGAATGGATTTATCGTTGAACATTTTGATTAGTTTGAGTTAGATAAAGCTTTGATTACGGCAGACCGGATTATTTCATGCGGCGGGTTAAGAGGGTCGTAATTATTGATATAGCGCGCTCTCTCACCTGTTAATTTCTGATAGTCATTTTGGGACATTTCCAGAAGCTCCAGTACACGTTCTTTGAAAGCATTGTAATCACCACCATGAAAATAGCTATGACCTGCCTCGGGCATCTCGTAATGTTCGTCGTCAGGCACGTTGCACCAGAGAGTCTTTTGCTCCCATGTGAAAACTTCGGAAAGCGTTGTCGAATTAAGGGCAATGGCCAATTTGCATTGCTCAATCGTTCGGTAGGTGGAAAAATTATTGCGATCCGATTTGACGATTGTTGCCCTGTTCCCAAAGATACTCTCATAGTATTGGCGCTCTGCTGCGTCATCTTTGCGCGGGCAAATGAGCATGGATAAATTCGTTTCGGATAATAACCTGAGTAGAAAATTATTCAATCCCTCTATTCCTGCCCTGGTTCTTCTCGCCGCAGATTGCGGAAAGTCGTTACCCGCAATCTCGTCAAAAAAATGCTCATGCCACTGTGAGATCAGGCACAAATCGAACTTCGGTTCCGGGGGCGCGATAGAAACGACACTTTTATAGTAACCGCCCATCAAACTTCCAACCGGGAAATAAGCATCGATCTTGTGGCCATGAGCATTGAATAAATCAATGTCCCTTTGACCAAAGCAGAAAAAATTTGTCATTGAAATTGTAGACGAAGGATGTGGAAATGCTGGCAAGGAATCTCTCACGCACGCAAGAGTACGCGCCCCATTCTGAATGGCGAAGTAAGTTCTTTGTTTATCCATTCGACTCAGGTTATGAAAGAAACCCGAATTATCAATGATCGTCAGAACAACCTTGGCCTGCATCTGGTCCAGGCAAGCCAATATATATTGGCCATATATTTGCTTGAACAGGCCCTTAATCGTCATTCCTTTTATAAAGCCCAGCCAGCTTATAAAACGCAGGCGTGACAGCAGAAGTGCAATTAACTTTGGCGTTACATAAAGTTTATAGCCCTGCGGGTATATGCCCAGCGTTGTCGAGGGCAAGTCTTTCAGTATCACTTTCTTTATCCAGAAATCATATTCATGGAGGATCGCTATTTTATTTTTTTCAGGGTTAGCGAACGTTATGTTCGATAAAAATTTTAAGGCCATCGTCATTAGTTAAGAAACTTAACCACCTCAAAAACTTCGGCCATAGGCACGCCAATCCGTTGCCCGGCGTTCTCTGCTTCGTTCTTGAAGAAGCTTATCCACTTTTCACCGGTGCGATCCATTTCCGTGGCATGCGCACGAATTGCACGTTCTTTGATTTCCCAGCTCTGGGTAATATCCACATAAAAATTACCCCGAAATTCCAGTGTGGAGTGGTACCAGTTGCTGCGATACATCAATAATCTGGGCACATGACGGCAACTGTGCAATGACGCCTTGGCGACGGCCTGATGGTCATGATGGATATCTCCCGTCCAATGAGCATAGACCAAGTCAATCTTCTTTTCCTGCATGATCTTGAGGATTTCGATGTTCAGTGCATCCACGAACTCGACTTCGAGCGTCTTGAAATTGCCGCAAAACAATTCCTTCACACCAAGGATTTCCATCGCATTGCGCGCCTCGGCAAGCGCCGTTTCGTTTGAACGCACCTCCTGGTTGTACTGATTGACGAAACCCGAGATGGTTGCGACGAACACATAGACGTCATCACCCTGTTTGGCATGGCGCGCTAACGCGCCTCCGCAACCAAGCTCCACGTCATCGAAATGTGCGCCGATAGCCAATATATTCATTCACCTCTCCTCAGTATTTCTCTTGAAGCCGTTATGCCATGGTTAAACAATACGTCCAGTGTGCTCAAGTAAGGCGCGAATTCACCAAACTGCTGCGCATACACGGGATGGGTGAAGTTTTGCCAGATCACCTCGATGCCCGCCTTTGTAAAGGGTTCGGGTTGGAAATAATCCCGCGCGCCCACGCCGGAAAGATAATGTGTGGCAGAAACCTTCTGCAACAAGTCCACCAACAACTCGTTTTTTGTCCCCACCGGGTCGAGGCTGCTTGACCACATCCAGGGAATGCGCACATCGAGCATGTCCATCAGCATCTCGATCGAGGCCATGTTGAAATCGCGCAACAGGTGGAACGGCCGGGCATACAGGCGCTCGATTTCCGGCATCAGTTCGTTGTAACAGGGTGTTTTGCGGTAGTTTTGTTCGAGCAGGCGCAAATTGTCCTGCCGCCAGTCGGTGTCGGTCGATAGCTCGATCTGGTTGATCGCGGTATCACGCGGTGCTTTTTTGACACTGATGGTGAGCCATTTTTCGCCTTGGGCAGTCTTGATCTTGTCGCGGTGCGTCCACGCACGGCTACTGCCGTTCACGTATTGCACATGATCCAGCGCAATATAAAAATCCGCATGCAGAAAGCGGTGAAAAAAACCGAGATAGGGTACAAAGTCGGGCTGGTGGATCACGACGATTTTCTTGTTCATTTAACCAACTCCATCAGCGCGTCGATTACCCGCCGCGTTCCTTGCAGGCCGATATTGCGCATTCCGGCCCGGCTCATTTGTTCCAGCGGCAAATCTGTTGCGAACAGGGGTGATTGCAATGATTCATGATGTCCGGCAAAAAAAGAGCCGCCCAGCTTCTGCAGTGCCATCCCGACCGGTATCTCGAACAACTCATTGGCGATCACCACGCAGGGCAGGCCGGATGCATTGGCCTCGAACGGGGTGATGCCGCCACCGGTGATCGCCAGGTCATGGTGATAGAATTCCTCGATCATTGAAGGTACGCCGTGCTTCAATGCAAAGTCCTCGGTCAGCACTTCATCCAGCATGTCCATATGCATGAACGCCGGCCCCACCACGATGGTGGCCGTCAGGCCCATCTTTTTCAATAACTGCACCACCTTGACCGTCACGCCATAGGTATCGCTGCCGCCCAGCGTCACCAGTATGCTGACAAGATGTTTGCGCAGGCGCGTGTAATCGCTGATTTGTGGGTTCAGTATCAGATAGTCTGTACCGCGCAGCAGTTTGGCGCCCCCAAGGTATTCCTGCTCATCGAATGCCAGTGCGGCGATGTGCAAGTCCGCCAGCGCAGCACCCGTTCCACGGTCATCGAATGTCACCAGCGGAGTGCCCGTTGCCTTGATTTTTTTCGCATGACGGATATCGCTATCGAGGCGGTCATTCACCCACAATGTTATGCCGTCCTGCTTTATCAGCGACACCTCCCAGTTGCCGGTGAAATCTTCCAGGTCAACCACCCGGTGCGGCACGCCGCGCTCAACGAGGATTTGCCGGGAAGGGGCGTGATCGTTCAAATAAAAGATGTACGGCAGCCCTGCTTTCGCCAGGCCATCCGCCAGATTCAGCGCGCGGTAGAAGTGTCCCATGCCGCGCGCATGGGAGCTTTCTACACAGAGCGCGAACATAGCTGGATCGCTTCTTCCGTCCCGACCCAACGGTCGGGCGCGTGACCGGCAATGGCGCAGGCACGTTGGTAGTCGTCTTCGGTATCCACCGTCAGGCGCAAATCAGGACGTTGCTTGGCTGCCGCCACTTCCAGCACACCGATTCTGAAAGAGCCTGGATTCTCCTGGATATATTCGTTGACGTGTTCACGGTGATTGGGAGCATGGCCTTCCCGCACACTTCTTTCCAGCGCAGCGAAAGTAAAAATTTCCGCCCCTACGCCCAACGGCATGCTGCCAAAGGAGTGGGTGTAATCGTTGTGCTGTGCCACATGCTGTTCGATCAATCGCTGCAATTCTTCGACATCGGTGAACGGATTGTCCGCCGTCAGCCTCACCACATGCTCAAAGCCGTTTTCGCGGGCACACAGATAATACCGATCCAGTACATCGGTTTCGCTGCCACGGAACACCGTTACGCCTTTCGACAGGCAATGTTGGGCGATGGCATCGTCTTGCGGCAGGACGCTGGTGGCGACTACCACCTTAACCGGATATGCCAGCAGGGACAATCTGCACAGCACATGATCCAGTAGCGCCTTGCCCGCAATGGGTTTCAATACCTTGCCTGGCAAGCGGGCCGAGCCCATCCTGGCTTGTATGATGATGCCAACACTCACGCCAGATCGTTCCAGGTGAGCACGGCATCTTTTTCCATGTCTGCGGCCACCGTTCGTCCGACGATCTGCTCAAAATATTTTGGGGCGATGCCATAGCCGGGACGTTTGACGGCGATATCCTCCTCGGACAACCGCTCTCCTGCTTTCACACCACGGTTAAGCACCACACTCTTGCGATTGTTGCGCCGCGTGGGCTTCTCGCTTTCTGCCGGGCGCTTGATTCCGGAGCCGCGCATGATCTCGAAGTTGCGCACCGCTTCCACCAGCCATTTCATTTCCGCCGGATCGGCAGAGAGCATGTGGTCGGGGCCGTCCGCTTTTTTGTCGTAGGTAAAGTGTTTTTCGATCACTCGCGCCCCCATGGCCACCGCGCATAAGCAGGCGATCGGTGACAGTGTGTGGTCGGAGTAGCCGATGTCCAGTTGCGGAAAAGCCTGCATCAGGGTCTGCATGGCGGCCAGATTGACGTTCTCCGCATGGGTCGGGTAGCTGGTGATGGCATGCAACAGGATCAGTTTTTCGTTTCCCTCCGCCAGGATCGCATCCACCGATTCCCGTACTTCTTCCAGCGTACACATGCCGGTTGAGAGTAGCACGGGCTTGCCGGTACGGGCGACATAGCGCAGATAGGGAAGGTTGACCGCATCATCCGAACCGATCTTGTGCGCGCCGACACCGCATTTTTCCAGCAATTCCACATCCGAGGGGTGCGAAGGCGAAGAGAACCAGTCCAGCCCCTTGGCTTCGGCATAGTCAAAAATTTCTTTGTGCAGATTCTCGTTGATTTCATACTTCCGAAATATTTCATGCTGGGAAACAACTCCTGTGTTCTCCATATCGAAAATAGCTCGGGTGCTGGAAAGTGTATCTGCGCGATAAGTCTGCAACTTGACCGCATCCACGCCGCAGCCATGCGCCGCATCGATCAGGCGTTTGGCTTGGTCAATTGTAGTGAAGTTGCCGCCGATTTCAGCGATGATGTAGCAACGCTCCGGTTTGTAATTTGCGAACATCGTTATTTCTCGAGAATATAACAATGAAATGCCGGTTCTTTCCCTTGGGTTAGGCTGTCATCTATATCTATCAGCGGCTCCAAAAACTGGCGCATGGTTGAAATCCATTCGCTTTTTATATTAACAAAATCATCTTCAGGGATAGCATCGGCCATTCTGCGTAGCACCGGAAACAGTGGCCTCAGGCCAATATCCCATATCTGGATCGCTGTTTTTGACAAGTGCGATTTATGTTCAGCAACGCGAAGCCCGGCTGATTTAAACATTGCTTCCCATGCACTTTGTGAGCGCGCTTGACGAATATTGTCCGAGAAACGCCCACGATCTAATTTTTCAAGGAATGCCCATTTTGGGTCGCCGGTTTTAACGAACAACTGGTTGTAAAAGCTAAATTCCGGCAGAGTTTCATTGGGAAGCATTAAGCAAACTTTGCCGCCGGGGCGCAGAATCCTGCCTATCTCCATGAGTACCGATTGGGGATCATCCAACCAATAAACAATGTTTGAGAAAATAGAATTGAAACTCTCGTTGGCGAAAGGCAGCGGCTGATTAGCGTCTCCTTGTTTCAAAGAAGCGTAAAGCCCAAGCTGACCGGCCTTTTGCAGCAAATTTTCTTTGTGATCAAAACCACAGTCGATTTGATATTCCGGCAATTTAACAACTACAGGGCTGGTCTGTTCGTTGAATGCGTCGAAGACATCGACATTGTCGAAGAATTTATCCAGCCCGGACATGGCACGGAATGCATCGAATTTCTGATCAAATTTACCGCCTGATCGTATAAAAGCAAAAAGACCATCACCACAGCCAACATCCAACGAAGGTGAATTAAAGGCAAATGACTTCATTGCCCTTATATCCAGTTCCCGCCAAAGAGCAGTCTCTGGTCTTAGCCAAAAAACGTTCAGCAACTCCGAAAGGGTATCTTTTCTTGTCATTTTATTTTCCAATCAACTGGATGCGATGGATATAGTTCCGCACGATGAAAGTTCTCGTACCCACTTGCGCTTCCTCGTCCCCGGTCTTTCTGGGTAGATAGCACTTGCGGCACACCGCGCTTTGCATGAAGCCACGGGGTTGCAGGTGCATATTGCGTTCCGCCTGCATCTTCTCGCCATGCCACACCTGATGCACGGCTTCCTGTTTGATATCGCCAATCACTTCGTGGTTTTCCTCGTCATTCGAGCACTTCATGACCAGCCCGTCTGCTCCAATTACCAGCCGCTGGTATTGTTGCGGGCAGGTGAATTCCTCAAGGTATTCGATGTGAGTGTCGTTGGACAGGTAATCAATCAAGGGATTGAACGCCACCAGATCGGTACAGGGTGCGAAAGTGTTGTAGTAAGCATCGGCACTGCTTTCAGCAATTGCGGGCCAGATGCCTTGAACCTTTATGACCGGACGCTTCAAATGGTGTTCTTCCTTGTACTGTTTGATGGCCTTTATCTTGTTGAACAGTTCATCAAATTTCAGCGGCTTGCGGACGCGCTCATACGTCTCGCCTAAGCCGTCAACCGAGATTGTTATCCAATCTACCCCCGCCTCCACCATCTTCTGGAAATACGGCAGTGTCAGCTTGCCGCCGTGCGTCAGCAAGGAGACTTCCTTGATGCCGTGATCCTTTGCGTACTTGATCGCTTCGATGAATTTTGTGTGCAGGGTCGCTTCCCCGCGCAAACTCAGGCGGATAGCCGGAACTTTGCCGCCGATCTCGTCAATTATTTTCTTGTATAACTCCCAGTCCATCCGGGTGACATTGACCTGCTGCTTGAATTCATCGGTGATGGTGTAGCACATCGGGCAGTTAAGATTGCATACCGATGACAGTTCAATATCAACCAGCAGGGGATAGTCTGATACCTGCTGTTGTTGGGGATATTCCGACCAGTTGCGCCGGTACTCGGAGTACTCTGCCTCCCAGCCGTCACCGCGATATTGCTCGAACAGGGCTTCTCTTTCCGCCGTGTCCATCGAATAGTTGCCTTTGTTGATAGGCACATTACGTGTGTTCATGTTTTTTCTTTTCCTGTTTTGAACGGATGATGTCTTCGATTCCTGCCCGGAAGGAATATTCGGGAAGCCACCCAAGTTCCTTCCCGACTTTTGAGATATCCGCAACAACGTCCATCAGTTCGTTGGCGCGAACCGAGTTGTTGCAGATAATTTCCTTGTTTGTTCCGGCAACATCTTGAATGGTGTCGATAACCTCTTTGACATTCAGTGAGGTGCCGGAACCGATATTGTAAACGTTGTAGCCCTTGGAGTTGAGGTTCAGTGTTGCCAGCAGCGCTTTCATTAAGTCTTCCAGATAGACGTAGTCCCGCTTGGGCTGCAGATCCTTTACGACGATTTGTGATTCATTCAGTGCTTGGTGAATTATGGAAGGGATCAGGAAATTCATGCCCTGCCCGATGCCGTAAACATTGAACGGACGTATCGTGGTCACCGGCAAATCGTGTGCGGACGCATAAAACTCGCATGCTTCTTCGGCGAGCCGTTTTGTCAAGGCATAAGGGTTACTTGGCCGGATCGCACTGTCTTCCCTGATGGGCAGGGCATCAGGATGACCGTACACATAGGCACTGACGTAGGTCATGGGTATGCGGCTTTTCCTGCAGAACTCCAGCACATTGATAGTCCCCAGCACATTTGTCTGACAGAATGCCTGCGGATCGTCCCAGCTGTCCGGAACGAAAGTCTTTCCTGCCAGATGAAATACATGCGCAATATCTTGCCGCACAAATTTTGCCAAGGTTTCCTGGCTGGCAATGTCACCATCTGAAGAATCTACCGGCACCACATCCCGCCCCCGAGCTTTCAGCCTGGATACGAGTGCCCTGCCTATAAAGCCGCTCGCGCCGGTGACCAGTATCTTATTCACCCAGAAACCTCGGCTTCATCTGGTCAAACTCTTCTATTGCCTGCATATAGTCATCGGGCCTGCCTATATCCAGCCAATAACCGTCGAACTCACATACGGCTGCTGGTTGCTTGGCAGCGATCAAATCGAGCATCAGATTATCAAACCCATAGCTTTGACCTTCCGGGATGAAATCTATGATGCGGCGGCTCGCCATATACACGCCCATGCTTACTATATATTTCGTTTTCGGTTTTTCTGTAAATCCGGACAGATGGCCGCTTGCATCCGCTTCCAGCACGCCATAGTCAATTTTTTGCTCGCGCACATGAGATGAAATGGTAAAGATATTGTTTTTGCTGACGTGCTCCTCAAAGAGATCCGAGTAGCTGAGGTCGGTCAGGATGTCACCGTTCATCACCAGGAAGTTTTCTGGAAGATTGTGAATCAGGCGCAACGGAGCCATGGTACTGAGCGGCTTATCTTCCTGAGAATAGTCAATCCTGATATTCCATTTCGCGCCGTCCTGAAAAAATGCTCGGATGATTTCGGCCTGATGGTTCACCGCCATGGTGACATGGTCAAAACCATGCCGCACGAGCTGGCGGATGATCACCTCAAGTATGGGGAACTCGCCGATGGGCATCAGCGGTTTCGGCAACACCACGGTGTAGGGGCGCAGGCGCGTCCCTTTGCCGCCAGCGAGAATAACGGCGCGCTTAGACATTGTAGATATCCGCCTTGTAACCGCGCAGGTTGTCCGGTTGTGCGAACCATTCGGCGGTTTCTGCCAGGCCGCGCTTGAAACCCTCGCGACCGCCATAACCGGGCTGCCAGCCAAAAAGTCGTTTGGCTTTAGCGTTGTCGGCCCACAAGCGTTCAACCTCTGAGTTTCCGGGACGTAAACGGACTTCGTCCGTGATGATCTCGATTTCGGTGTTCATGGCTTCGGCAATTAACTGGGCTGTGTCGCCGATGGAAATCTCGAAATTACTGCCGAAATTGACCACCTCCCCCAGGCCCTGCTCAGAATTTAGGGCGGCGATGAAACCTGCTACCGTGTCCTGCACAAAGTTGAAATCTCGTGTGGGCGATACCGCGCCGAGTTTGATCTGGCGTCGGCCATTGGCGATTTGGGTGATGATGGTCGGGATCACGGCACGAGCAGACTGGCGCGGGCCATAGGTATTAAAGGGCCGCGCAATCACCACCGGCAGGCCGAAGGACGCGTAGAAGGAGTAGGCCAACTGATCAGCCGCGATCTTTGTGGCCGAGTACGGGGACTGCCCCTGTAAAGGGTGCTCTTCGGTAATCGGCACGAAACGCGCCGTGCCATAGACCTCGCTTGTCGAGGTATGAACCACCCTTTTAACACCAAGCTCGCGCGCTGCTTGCAGCACATTCAGCGTGCCTTTGATGTTGGTGTCGACATAGGTATCGGGTGAGTGGTACGAGTAAGGAATGGCGATGAGCGCCGCCAGATGCAGCACTGCATCACAGCCCTTCATCGCCTCCTTCACGCCGTGCGGATCACGGATATCGCCGGAAAACACTTCAAACTGACCCTTCACATCGGGTGCGCAATGATCCAACCAGCCCCAGGAATTGAAGGAGTTGTAGAGTACGAAGGCACGAACCTTATAGCCTAGGCGAACCAGGGCTTCAGTCAGGTGCGAGCCGATGAAACCGTCGGCGCCGGTAACCAGAATGGTTGAGTTTGAATTTGTTCGATTCATGGATTTATATATAACAAGTTAAGTTGATTCTGCAGCAATTTCTAGGTAGTTGCCAGTTCGCTTAATGCCACCATCACCCAACTCCACTATCTGCGTGCACTTTTTCAAAGTGGTGAGGCGGTGGGCGATGATGAGAATGGTGAGATCTTCGCTAAGACCTTCAATGGCCTGCATGACGGCCTGTTCGGTTTCATTGTCCAGCGCGCTGGTGGCTTCGTCGAAGATGATGACGTCGGCCTGTTTATAGAGGGCACGGGCGATACCGATACGCTGGCGCTGCCCTCCGGACAGTCGAATGCCTCGCTCGCCCACCAAAGTCTGGTACTGCTTGGGCCAAGTCTCGATGATGTCGGCGATCTGCGCCTGGCGGGCTGCTTGTTTAACGCGTTCTGAGTCGATTTGGTGCCTGGGTACACCAAAGGCGATATTTTCTTCAATGGTGCTGTCGGCGAGAAAAATTGCCTGCGGCACGTGCGCTATATGAGCTTGCCAAGCACGATGATTGCCCGTCGTGATGGGTCTGCCATCGATCTCAAACGTTCCTTCAGTAGGCTGCAACAGGCCCATGACAATATCGAGCAGAGTGCTCTTGCCGCTACCGGTCGTTCCGATGAAACCGATGCGGCTGCCTTTGGCAATTGTGAGATTGAGATTGCTCAGCACCCAGGGCGTTTGCGGGCTGTAGCGAAAAGAGAGTTGGTTCAGGCTGATCTGTTGATGGAAAGGCATTGGTTCGGCAGCAGGCTGGTCGGCATGATCGGGCAGGGGTTGATCGAGTAGCTCTAGCGCATCCTGCAGTGAAGCCTGTCCGCTCAGAATATTGGACCATGCACCATAAGCCTGCTGCAGTACGGGTAGCAAGCGCTGGGCACCCAGCGCCAGGGCGCCGAGGACAGGAATAGTCTTGGCCATACCGTCTGATTGCTGTGCGAGCGTATAGGCCAGCACGGCGATGAGCAACATGCCCAAAGCCTCCATGCCATAACGCGGACTTCCGCTGATAATAGTGCTGCCGCCTTGGGCTTGGCGCAACGGGAGGTCGGCGTTGCGGTAGATTTCGCAGTAAGCAGCCTGACTGCCGTCAATCAGGACATCGCGAATGCCACCCAGCCCTTCCTGCATGGACTTGATGACCTGTGTGGATTCGCGGGCAATGCGCTGGCTATTGGTCAATAGGCGATGCCGGGTAATTTTGATAATGAAAGCGTAGATCAAACCAAAACCGCCAAAGGCCGTCAGAGCGATGACCGGGTCAACAGACAGCAGTGCGATCAGGATGGTGGTCAGCATGACGCTCGAGCTGAGCAGGCTGAGGAACATCATAATAATTTGTATCACACCACTCGTTTTGGTCGAGATGCCATTGATGATCTCGCTGCTGTTGCGGGCGATATGAACAGCGTAGGGCTGGTATAGCGTGCGGCGGTAAATGCTGATGCTGAGGTTGGCACCGGTCGCGAAGGACAGGCGCGTGCTGGACCAAAGCAGCAACAAGCGCATCGCGCCCGCCAAGAGAGCCGCGAGACCAAAGATAACCGTCAGTGGCAACAAGAGCTGGTCAGCCGAGGTGAGCCCCAGGGTTTGGATAAATGGCTGGGCTACAGGGTGTTCAAAAACACGATCCGGTGCGGTCAGGACACCAAGAAACGGCAACACCGCCCCGATGCTGAAGATTTCCGCAAACGAGGTGAGAACTATCAAAACAAGCAGAAGCCCGAACTGCCTCCGTTGCCGCAGGCTGATGTGGTGCCAGAGACGGCCCAGGAGTTGAGTGATGGGTTGGGTGGGTCGCATGAGATTATTTGACAATCAGAGCTGGCAAGTCGTGGTTACTTTTTTAAAGGTGTCATGTGTTGGCACAAGGCAGGACACATCACGGTTTATTATTGAATGCATCATGTTATTTCATGGTGGAAAATCAATACGCCAATCACCAGAGCACGGTGCCATTTGCGCTTTTCTGGCCCGTATAGGCTTCAGGCACGCTACCGCCCTGCAAAACACGGGGTGTTTCGCATAACTTATTGTTTATAAAAATATAACTACAATTTCAGATAGAAACACCAACGATCTAACCCGTTCGTGGTGAGCCTGTCGATCCACAAGCACCCTTCGACAAGCTCAGGGCGAACGGTTGGTGGTGAATCAATTAGCAGCGATTCTATCTGGAATTGGAATAACTACGCTGCCGGGACGACCCAGTCGCGGTTCACTCTCGTTTTGTTGGCTTTGCCCATTAATTCCAGCAGCACGATCACGCGCCTTTCGCCGTCTTCTTCGGTGAACATGCCTTCCATGCCGGCGAGAGGCCCTTCTATCAGCCGGATAGGATCCCCTGCACAAAACAGGGGGCGGTTGTCACGGTGCAAACCGGAGTCTGCGTCTGCGCGCTGCATGATCGCTTCTATCACTTGTTCCGGGACTGCTGCGGGCAACCCGCAATGACGTACTAGGCCGGATACGCCGCGGGTGGAGCGCACCGGGGCGGTGCTGTGCCGGGCGGGATCGACGCAGATGAACAGGTAGCGCGGGAACAGCGGCTCGACCTTATCTATCCATTGCCCCGCGCGGCGGCGTGTGTTGCGGATACGCGGTAGATAGGTGCGGTAGCCTTGCCGCAGCAGATTTTCTTCAGCTACCGCTTCCTGACGCGGCTTGCAGCAGACGGCATACCAGCGTTCCGATGCGCGCACCACAGCTAAATTGCTGCTTGCATCGATTCTGCCGTCACTCATTGGTATTCTCCAGCAGGCCTTTTTGTTTCGCCTCACGTTGCAATTCCTCGATCTCTGCGCGCAACGCCTCATATTCTTGCACCTTATGCCGAAGGAAATGCACGGTCATACGCGCCTTCTCCTCGATTCCGTGCGGAGTTAGCAGGTAGGCATAGGCCAGCTTGTTGTCGCTGTTGCGGAAATTGTTGATCTTGAGGCTGCCCTTTGCGACCAGCGCATTCAGGCAGAAATTGACTTTGCCGAGACTGATGCCCAAGCGCTTTGCCAAGTCTCGTTGGGAAAGGCTTGGGTTGTTTTCCAGTGTCTTGAGCAACCCGTAATGGGTGGATTCATCCAGCATCTGTGGTGCGTTCAGTAATTGAACAGCGCATATTACAACACCTGCGAACGGTGATGTCAAATTGCAGTCTTGTCTAATGACGGGTGAGCCTGAACCAAGGGGCGTGTTACCAACAAGGAACTTTTACCATGCTTGATATACAGATTCAACTCAAAATTCCCGGTAAATCTGATACACACGCCGAGGTCGGCTAGGTGGTTTGCCTGAAATTATTCGGCAATCCCCAACACATAGTCTTGGTAGGTGCGGAAAATGCCGTCTGTAAGGGGTATTTTCGCCCGCCATCCCAAGGCTTGTATCTTTGATACATCCAGCACTTTGCGCATCGTACCATCTGGTTTGCCAGTGTCTTGCACGAGGTTGCCCTGGAAGCCCGCAATCTTGGCGATCAATTCAGCCAATTCACGTATGGTCAGGTCGTCACCAGAGCCGACGTTGATGAGCGGGCAGCGCGATGGTTCGACAAGTGCGTTGTAGCGCGTGTCATCCAGCGTGGCAAGAAATATGAGTGCGTGAGCAAGATCATCAACATACAGAAATTCGCGCTTCGGTGTGCCGCTGCCCCACAGGACAACTTTTTGTGCGCCCTCTGCTTTAGCTTCATGCATTTTACGAATCAGGGCCGGCAGTACGTGTGAATTATTCAGGTCGTAGTTGTCGCCCGGGCCGTAAAGGTTGGTCGGCATGGCGGCTAGCCACTTCGTGCCATATTGGCGATTGTATGACCAGCACATTTCGATACCGGCAATCTTGGCCAAAGCATAGGGGCGATTAGTCGCTTCGAGTGGGCCGGTGAGCAGGTATTCTTCTTTGATGGGTTGCGGGCAGTCACGCGGGTAAATACACGAGCTCCCCAGAAAGATCATACGATTGACTTTGGTCGCATGTGCGGCGCGGCAGATATTGGCTTCGATTAGCAAGTTGCTCATCAGAAAGTCCGCCGGGTAGGTGTTGTTGGCATGAATGCCCCCGACTTTGGCTGCCGCTAAAAAAACGATCTCTGGGCGTTCCTGTTCGAAGAATCGCCGCGTAGCCGCCGCATCTTCCAAGTCCAGTTCGGTATGGGTGCGTACCACCAAGTTGGTGTAGCCTTGGCATTGCAGTTCACGCGTGATAGCGCTGCCTGCAAGGCCGCGATGGCCTGCGACGTAGATTCTACTGGCCTTGTCCATAGATGCCCTGTTTATTCGTGGCTATTGTAAGCAGCAAAGCCATGCTTCTTCACCAGTTCATCACGCTCCGCACCCTTGAGGTCTTCGCGCACCATTTCGCTCACCAGTTCTTCAAAGGTGATTTTGGGTGTCCAGCCGAGCTTATTTTTGGCCTTGCTGGCATCGCCCAGCAGCGTCTCCACTTCAGTGGGGCGGAAGTAGCGCGGGTCGACGCGCACAATTGCGCGCGAGGGCTGAGGACTGAGGGATGAGGACTGAGGATTGAGATAGCCGACTTCTTCCACACCTTCGCCTTCCCAGTGAATGCTCATGCCGAGTTCCCCGGCTGCCGCATTGACGAAGTCGCGCACACTGTATTGCACGCCGGTAGCGATGACGAAATCTTCGGGTTGGTCTTGTTGCAGCATCAGCCATTGCACTTCGACATAGTCTTTGGCGTGTCCCCAGTCGCGCAATGCGTTCAGATTCCCGAGATAGAGGCATTCCTGCAGGCCGAGTTTGATGCGCGCCAGTGCGCGGGTGATCTTGCGCGTGACGAAGGTTTCGCCGCGTATCGGGGACTCGTGGTTGAACAGGATGCCGTTGCAGGCGTAGATACCATAGGCCTCGCGGTAATTCACCGTGATCCAGTAGGCATAAAGCTTGGCTACCGCATAGGGGCTGCGCGGGTAGAACGGCGTCGTTTCCTTTTGCGGGGTTTCCTGCACCAGGCCATACAGCTCTGAAGTGGATGCCTGGTAGAAGCGGGTTTTCTTTTCCATTCCGAGAATGCGGATCGCTTCCAGTATGCGCAATGCGCCCAGCGCGTCGGAGTTGGCCGTATATTCCGGCTCTTCAAACGACACTGCGACATGGCTTTGTGCCGCAAGGTTGTATATCTCGTCCGGCTGCACCTTCTGGATAATATGCGTCAGGCTGGAAGAATCGGTCATGTCGCCGTGATGCAGGAAGAACGGCAGGCCTTTTTCATGCACGTCATGGAACAGGTGATCGATGCGCGCGGTGTTAAACATGGAGCTGCGACGCTTCATGCCATGCACCTCATAACCTTTATCCAGCAACAGCTCGGCAAGGTATGCGCCGTCCTGTCCGGTCACGCCGGTAATCAATGCGACTTTTTTTGCTTGGCTCATTTCGATATCTCCTTCTTGCGCGACTACCTGCCGTAGTTGTCTTCATAACGCTGAATGTCATCTTCTCCCAGGTATTCACCAACCTGAATCTCGACGATATGCAGCGGTTCGGTGCCTAAATTTTCGAGGCGGTGCTTTGCGCCTATCGGAATGTAGGCGCTTTGGTTTTTTCGTACCGTAATTACCTCATTGCCGTTTGTGACGGTTGCGGTGCCGGACACTACCACCCAGTGCTCGGAACGCTGACTATGGCTTTGCAGGCTGAGGCGCGCACCGGGAGCAACTTCGATGCGCTTGATTTTGAAGCCGTCCTGGTCTTCCTCCAGCACGGTATAACTGCCCCACGGGCGATTGACTTTGGCATGATAGACATGCTCGGTGACGCCGCGCTGCTGCAGGATATCGACTACCTCACGTACCCGCTGGGTTTGATCGCTCTTTGAAATGAGTACGGCATCGGCGGTCTCGACAATGCAAAAACCTTCAGTGCCGATGGCGGCAACCAGCCGTTTTTCGGCGCGAATCAAGCTATTTTTGCAGTCTAGCGCGATGACGTTGCCCTGCAAAACATTGCCATTTTCATCTTTATTGGAAATTTCATGCACCGCCTGCCAACTGCCCACATCATTCCAGCCGATATCACAGGGGATCAGCGATACGCGACCGGATTTTTCCAATACGCCGTAATCGATGGAAATGGAAGGCATGGCGGAAAAATGCTTTTCTACGGCTTGCTGGAATGTTCCTGCAGTGCGGCTTTCGGCAATGATGGCTTGAATCACCTGATGCACTTCCGGTAAATACTGTTGAATCTCTGCGAGTATTACCGAGGCGCGCCAAACAAACATGCCGGAGTTCCAGTAATAACCGCCTTGTTGGAGGAAGCGTTCGGCGGTGGTCTGATCGGGTTTTTCGGTAAAGCGTTCGACGTCATAAATACAGGAATGAGGTTCGAGGACTGAGGACTGTGAAATACAGGGCTGAGGACTGAGGACTGAGGACTGAGTAGAGCTGCTCCCCGCTTTACCACTCAGTCCTCGTCCCTCAGTCCTCAGACCTCTTACTTTGATGTAGCCAAAGCCGGTATCGGGCCGGGTGGGTTGGATTCCGAAGGTGATGAGTTTGCCGCTTTCGGCAGCTTCAATCGCAATATTCAAATGTGCGCGAAAACGTACTTCATCTTTGATGATGTGGTCGGCGGGCAACACGACCATGATCGGGTCCGAGCCATCTGACATCAGGTAGGCCGCCGCCAGTGCGATAGCCGGTGCGGTGTTGCGCCCGGCGGGTTCAAACAGGCTTTGATAGGGCAGCAGGGCATGATAAGCCTCGCCTTTGGCGAGTATCTCTTGCGTAACGATTAGGATATTCTTGGCATTAATCACCGGGGATAGGCGATTGATGGTGGTTTGCAGCAGCGATACATCACCATCCAGCGACAGGAATTGCTTGGGCAAATGTTGGCGCGATAGCGGCCACAAGCGGCTGCCGCTGCCGCCGGCAAGGATAGTCGCGCAAATTTTCTCTTGTTTCAAAAAGCTACCTTAATAGTGACGTTCTTGTTTGCCAATAGCCAGTAATATGCCCGCGCCGGGAGAGGTAATGAGAAGCATTTTTGTTTATCCTTCCCCTGTAACTGCATGACGCGGCCTCGCCAAATCTGCCCGCCGTCCTTGCGTAAGCATGCATCAATATGAAAAATATTGTAAAGTCGCGGCCATTGTAAAACATCAAAGTAATACTTGCTCGAATAGCTTTGAAGTCAATCTCATGTATTTGTGCGGGTCGGCGTGTAGAGACAAGCGCATTGTGCAATATAAGCGGCCAATTATATTTCGATATTTAACGACGTTGTGATTTTGGAATCGATATGACAAATACAGAACAACAGATCACCGAAGACGGGCAGGAAATTAGTCTCAATGACATAATCGATTTTTTTGTAACCAAGTGGAAGGTTCTTTTAATGGGCGCATTTTTTGGCCTCATCATAGCGTTGGGCGGGATACTTTTATTGGGTAAATACGAGGCAGAGGCGACCCTTATCAATAAATCCAATATTGATTATCTAACCTGGAAAAGCCTGAAAAGAAATTTGCCTATTTTGGCCGCCAGGATTTCGGAATCAACCAATAACGGCGAAGATTTTTTAAGAGCGTTATCCAGCGAAACATGGTGGCAGAAACATGCCGTTCCCACATTTGCTATTGCCAAAGACGATGCCAAATTCGGCATGCCCAAAGAAATGCAAGACGCGGAATCTATAAAAATTAAAGATTTTGTTGTCACGGCAGCAGGATCGAACAAGGAGGATGCCATCAAAAACCTTTCCACCGCGACCTCATTTTTGCGGAGTGGGGCTGCTTACTTGGCCTTGAAAGACGTTATCGCAAACTATCAGATCGAATTGCTGAATTCGGAATCTGAAAATGCAAAAAATATTGCTGCATTGGAAATCGAACTGTCATACCTAAATAGTCGTATGTCCGACCTTGAGTTGCTTAAAGCAAAATTTCCCGGAAATTCCGCCTCAATCATTACTCAGCCTATGGATCCCAAGGATTCCAGCGCCAAGTATTTGCCCATCATCACGCAGCTTATCGCCGTCAATAAGGACATCAGCGCACTAAAAGAAAATTTATCCCGTTTAACCAGCAGGAAAAGTCAGCTCACAATCAAGAATGATTTTCTGTCGCAGGCAATGCCGGTGATTGGCAAAAATTTTGATGGGCTGTCGGCGGTAACGGAGCTTATGCGGATCGAATCCGGCATGAGAAAAGATCTGCAGGCTTCCGATTGGAATAAAGTTTCAATACTTAACAACATCAAATATGACCTAGTTTCAATTCATACCAGATTTACCTTGGGGCTGGAGCAACCCACGTATATCAGTGCGCGCAAGCCGCCTTATCTGAAGCCGGCAGCCATTGGATTGGCCGCCGGATTTTTTCTTGCCCTGCTATTTTCCCTTTGTTCCGTTATCTGGTTTCGCTACTGCCAGCAAAAGCGGTGACGAGTGCTCATATAGGTGAAAAGTCCCAACTCGGTATTTGGTTGTGCTGCATGAGCGTATGCACATGTAGTAGTAAGGTTGCCGCTTGGGGCTGGGAGTGGGTTAGTCCGGTTGGATGTGTTAGTGGAGCGCCTGATTGATTCTGCCCAAGTCTTCTTCATCCAGTAAACCCACCGCCGCCTTCAGGCGCAGCCGACTCAACAAGTAACTGTACTCGGCCTGATACAAATCGCGGCGTGTTGAATAGAGTTGTTGCTGCGCATTCAGCACATCAAGGTTGGTGCGCACTCCGACTTCCTGCCCCAGTTTGCTGGCTTCCAGGACGCTTTCGCTGGAGACGAGGGCTTGTTGCAATGCCTTGACCTGGGCGATGCCGCTGACCACGCCGAGATAGGCCTGGCGGGTT
>Ga0209343_10000637_pt1 | contig 48806 bp, 40 predicted proteins | sample RifCSPlowO2_02_FD_184026 | JGI IMG/M metagenome (GOLD analysis project Ga0209343, IMG submission 184026) | Groundwater microbial communities from Rifle, Colorado - Rifle CSP2_plank lowO2_0.2 (SPAdes) (version 2) | ecosystem: Environmental > Aquatic > Deep subsurface > Groundwater | place...
CGGCCTGCCGCTGCCCACACCGCGCCAGCACAGCCCGGCCATCATGGTCAACCTGCTGGGCGACCTCTGGTTCAACGCCAACGGCGTGCGCGCCCAGGCCAGCGGGCAGCCGGTGTCGCCGCCCTGGGCCCAGGTGCTGGCCTTGCCCGGCACCCACCTGCACCTGTACGGCAAGCTCAGCGCGCGCCCGGGCCGCAAGATGGGCCACCTGAACATCACCGCACCCACGGTGGCGCAGGCGCGCGAGACGGCGGCCAAGGCCCTCGCCTTGCTCGGTCTGCCCGCGCTGGACTGATCCCGTGCCTCTGAGCCTGAACGCCCGCGACCCGGCGGCCATCGAGTCCGCCGCCCGGCGCCTGGCAGCGGGTTCGCTGGTGGGGCTGCCGACCGAAACCGTCTACGGCCTGGCGGCCGACGCCGACAACGCCAGCGCGGTGCACCGCATTTTTGAAGCCAAGGGCCGCCCGAGCGACCACCCGCTGATCGTGCACCTCGCGCCGGGCGCGGGGCCGCAGGGTTGGCGTGCCGGGGTGGACCACTACGCGAGCGAGGTGCCGGCGTTTGCGTTGGCGCTGATGCAGGCGTTCTGGCCCGGTCCGCTCACGCTCATCCTGCCGCGCCGGCCCGAGGTGGCGGCGGTGGCCGCGGGGGGCCAGGATTCGGTGGGCCTGCGCTGCCCGGCGCACCCGGTGGCCCAGGCGCTGCTGACGGCCGCCGCCGCCCAGGGCGTGCATGGCGTGGCCGCGCCCAGCGCCAACCGCTTTGGCCGCGTCAGCCCCACCACGGCCCAGCACGTGGCCGAAGAGTTCGCCGGGCTGTCCGACGACGCGCTGCTGATCCTGGACGGCGGCGCCTGCCCGGTCGGCATCGAGTCCACCATCGTGGACTGCACACGCGGCCACCCGGTGCTGCTGCGCCCCGGCATGATCACGCCGGCCCGGCTCGAAGCGGCCTGCGGCCAGCCGCTGCGCGCGCGCGACGAGGCCGCGCCGCGCGCCTCGGGCACGCTCGAATCGCATTACGCGCCGCGGGCCCAGGTGCGCCTGATGAGCGCGCAGCAGTTGCAGGCCGCCCTGGACCTGCTCGGCGCCGACGCGAAAAACATCGCGGTCTACGCGCGCCAGGCGGTCCGCACGGCGGCGGCGGTGCCGCGGCGGCGCATGCCCGATGACGCCGCGCGCTGCGCGCAGGAACTGTTCGCCGTGCTGCGTGAGCTCGACGCCACCGGCGTGCGCCTGATCTGGGTGGAAACGCCCCCGGACGACGCCGCGTGGGACGGCGTGCGCGACCGGCTGCAGCGCGCCGCGGCCTGAGCCCGTCGGAGGACCACCGGAGCGCGATCCCGATGCGTGAAGCGGTGCAGCCCAGGGCACCGCCGGGCCTGCTTTGCAGGACGGCCAGTGCGCCTTGCAGGCCGCAGCCTCACCAGAGGCGAGGCTTCTTCGGGCCGTCCAAGCCTGCGCAGGCAGGCTCGGAGCCGCGGCCCTCAGCCCCCTTGAGGGGGTAGCGCGAAGCGCTGCGGGGGTGGTTCGCTTCAATCGGCCTGCGAGGCCGTCCACTCCACCAGCGCTTCGAGCGCCGGGCGCGCGGCCGGCGCGTTGGGGTGGTTGATGAAGCCGACCACCGCGTAACGCGTGCCGTTGACCGCGTTGACGTAGCCGGCCACCCCCATCACGTCGCGCAGGGTGCCGGTCTTGAGCCAGGCGTTGCCACGCGCCGCGCTGAGCGGGCCCTGCGCCATGCGGGCGGCCGTGCCATTGACGCCGGCGATGGACAGCGACTGCACGAAGCGCTCGCCCTGCGGGTGGCGTGCGGCGTGTCGCAGCAGGCCCACCAGCGCATCGGCGGTGATGCGCTCGTCGCGTGACAGGCCCGAGCCGTTGTGCAGCACCGGGGGCTCGTGGCGCTGCCCGAAGGTGCGCCGCCACCAGGCCGCGATCACCTCGCGCGAGCGCTCGAAACGGCCCGGGCGCATCAGGGCCAGCCGGTCGGCCAGCGTGCTCTCGCTCATCACCTGGGCGGGCGAGAGCCGGCCCAGGGTGAGGAAGACCTGCTGCGCCATCACGTTGTTGCTCCACTGGTTGACGTCGGTGATGATGTCCGACAGCGGCAGCGAGCGCGCGTCGTGCAGCAGGCGTGCGCCGGGCGGCGTGGGGCCGGTGCGCACCTGGCCGGTGAGCGCGCCGCCGCTGGCGCGCCACAAGCCTTCCAGGGCGCGCGCGGCGTAGCTGGCGGGGTCCTGGTAGGCCACGGGCCAGCTGCGTTCGCCACAATCCAGCGGATAACGGCCGCCGAAACGGATGGTGTTGGCGTCGTCGAAACGCGCCAGCAGGCCCAGGCGCCAGTCGCCGCAGCCGCCGCCGGAGAGCGGCACGGAGGTGTCGACGGCCAGGCCCGCCAGCGGCGGCTCGCTGCGCACCCAGGCCACGCCCACGGCCGGGTCGGGCTGGAAGCTCAGGATCACCGACTTGAAGTTCACCAACAGGGCATCGGGCGAGGCGTTGTACGGGCGCAGGGCCTCGCCGTCGAAGGCGCCGGGGTCGCTCGCGGGCAGCTCGAAGTCGCTGTGGTCGAGCACCATGTCGCCCAGGACCACGCGCACGCCCTGGTCCTGCAGGGCCACGAAGGCGTCGTGGATGCGTTCGAGCACCAGCTTGGGGTCGCCGCCGCCGCGCACGTACAGGTTGCCGCGCAACACGCCTTCGCTGACCTCGCCGTCGGTGAAAAAGCGCGTGTTCCAGGTGAAATCCGGGCCCAGCAGGTCGATCGCCGCGTAGGTGGTGACCAGCTTCATCACCGAAGCCGGGTTGACCGAGGCCTCGGCGCGGTGGCGCAGCCGCTCGGGGCCGGGCGGCGCGATCGGCACCACCAGCGCCGAGAGCGCATCGGCCGGCACACCGGCGCGCGCCAGCGCCACCGACACGCCGGAGGGCAGACCGCTCTTTGACGGGACCGGCAGTTGGGCGCAGGCGGGCAGGGTCAGCGCCCCCAGCAGGACCAGCGCGGTGCGCGCGAGGGCGCGGCGCACACGGCGCCAGTGGGGCGGGAAAGAGGGCAACACAGCGGGCAGCAGGGCGGCGGACATGGGGGTTTTCATTATGGGACGGCGGCCCGCGCCACTGGCGCCCTGCGGTGAAAAGAGGCGGGCCTTGCCGGGCACGGGCGGCCCGCGGGCATGCCGCGCGACGGCCAGGCCGGCCCCCGGGGTGGCCGATAATGCCCGGATGTCTTTGTCCCCCGCCAGCCTCGACCCGGCCACCCGCTCCCCGTTGCGGTTGCTGGCTCTGGAAACCAGCACCGACACCCTGTCGGTGGCGGTGGGTCCGGGCACGCCCGAGCGGCCGGTTCGCCCGCACACCGGCCCGGGCGGCGCGCAGGCCTCGGCCACGCTGCTGCCGGTGGTGCAGACCCTGCTGGCCCAGGCGGGCTGGGCGCTGCACGAACTCGACGCGCTGGTGTTTGGCCGCGGTCCGGGCTCGTTCACCGGCCTGCGCACGGCCTGTGCCGTGGCCCAGGGCCTGGCCTACGGCGTCCGGGGCGCGGGCCGCGCCGGTGGCATCCCGGTGCTGCCGGTGGACACGCTGCACGCCCTGGCCGAAGAAGCGCGCTGGCAGCGCGAGCAGGCCGGGCAGGCGCTGCCGGGCGTGATCGTGGCCCTGCTCGACGCCCGCATGGACGAGATGTACGTGGCGCTGTACGCCTGCGGGCCGCAGGGCCTGGCGATCGCGCCGCTGCAGCCGCCGCGCCTGTGCGCGCCGGCCGAGCTGGGCGGGTACCTGCGGCAGAGCCTGCCGCCGGCGCTCTCGCTGGAGGCGGGCGACTGCCTGCTGGCCGGCAATGTGTTCGAGGCCTACGGCGCGCAGTTCAGCGATCTGCCCGGCGCCCGCCAGCGCGCGCTGCCCACGGCCAGCGCCTTGCTGCGCCTGGCCCCGGCGCTGCTGGCCGCCGGACACGCCGTGGCCGCGCAGGACGCGCTGCCGCTCTACGTGCGCGACAAGGTGGCGCAGACCACGGCCGAGCGCGAACAGCTGCGGCTGGACCACCTGGCCCGGCTGGCCGCGCCCACGCCCACCGATCCCCTGGGCGCCTGATGGGGGCTGGCATGGCGCAATCACCCGAACCCGGCGCGACCCAGGACGCGTCCCGCGTGCCCGTGTGGACCCCGGCCGACTGGCCGCGCGCCGATGCCACCGCCGCGCGCCGCATCGCCTTCGTGCCCATGGCCGAGGCCGATCTGGACGCGGTGCACGCGGTGGAAAAGCTGGCCTACACCCACCCCTGGACGCGCAAACACCTGGCCGACTCGCTGGCCTCGGGCTACCCGGCGGTGATGCTGCTGGGCGAGACGCTGCCCGGCGAGGCGGCCAGCCCCGGGCGCACCGACGGCCGTGTGTTGCTGGGCTACCTCGTGGCCATGCCCGGTGTGGACGAGGTGCACCTGCTCAACATCACCGTCGCGCCGGCCCACCAGCGCCAGGGCTGGGCGCGCTTCATGCTCGACGCGCTGGTGCTGTGGTCGCGCGGGCAGGGCGCGCAATGGCTCTGGCTGGAGGTGCGGCAGGGCAATGCGCCCGCGCGTGCGCTCTACGAAAGCTACGGTTTCACCGAGGTCGGCCTGCGCCGCGGTTATTACCCGGCGGGCCATTTCCAGCGCGAAGACGCGGTGGTGATGAGCCTGAGCCTGGCGGCCCGCGGCAACGGTGGGGAGGCCCCATGACGGACACCTCGTTCGTGCCCCAGCTCGACGCGCGCCAGCGCGCCATGCTGGCCGAGATGGGCGTGCGTGTCTGGGCCCCCAGACCCCCGCCCGCGGTGACCGCCGAACCGCCGGCGGTCGCGCCACCCGTGGCCGCCCCGGCCCGGGCCGCCGCGCCCGCGACACCGCCGCCCACCGCAGCCGTTCCCGTGGCGGCGCCCGCCACCAGTCGCGCGCCGACAACGACCACGGCCCGGCCGGTGCCGGCGGCCGCGCCGCTCGCCGCGGCCGCCGCCGCGCCCCTGGGCACCCGGCCGGCCGGGATCGACACCATGGACTGGCCGGCGCTGCAGGCCGCCGTGGCCGGCTGCGAAGCCTGCGGCCTGTGCCGCAGCCGCAAGAACACCGTGTTCGGCGTGGGCGACACCCAGGCCGACTGGATGGTGATCGGCGAAGCGCCGGGCGAAAACGAAGACCTGCAGGGCGAGCCCTTCGTGGGCGCGGCCGGCCAGTTGCTCGACAACATGCTGCGCGCCGTGGGCCGCAGCCGCGGTGGGTCGGGCGAACAGGCGGCCTACATCGCCAACGTGCTCAAGTGCCGCCCGCCGGCCAACCGCAACCCGCAGCCGCAGGAAGTGGCGCAGTGCGAGCCCTACCTGGCGCGCCAGGTGGCGCTGGTCCTGCCCAAGGTCATCATCGCCATGGGTCGTTTCGCGGTGCAGTCCTTGTTGCAGACCAGCGAGCCCATCGGCCGCCTGCGTGGCCAGGTGCACCGCTACCAGGGCGTGCCGGTGATCGTCACCTACCACCCGGCCTACTTGCTGCGCACCCCCGGCGACAAGGGCAAGGCCTGGGCCGACCTGTGCCTGGCGATGGAGACCGTCGCCGCCGAGTCCGGCGGGCAGCCCTGAACGGCAGGGTTCGCCGCGGCATTGCAAGCGCTGGCAGGGTGCCGACACGACGGGTGCTGGCAGGCGTGACACTTAAAAGCGCGGCTTTTCGCGTTTTCCGGTCACGCCATCATGCACACATCGCCCTTGTCCTCCCCGGGGCCGAGCCCCCGGATGTCCCGTGGGTCGGCCCACCTCCCCACCCTTGAATCCACCCCGCCCGCCCGCCGGGACGAACCGCTGGACCTGGCCAGCGCCTTTCTGGCCTGCCTGCGACCCGAGATCGCGCGCACCGAGCCCCAGCGGCGCGAAGTCCACCGGCTGCGCCACCAGGTGTATTGCGAGGAACTGCGGTTCGAGCCCCTGCGGCCCGACGGGCAGGAGACCGATCCGTTCGACCCGCAGTCGGTCCACTGCACGGTGCGCCACCGGCGCTCCGGCGTGCTCGCCGGCACCGTGCGCCTCGTGGGCAAACACCATACCGGCGAGCAGTTGCCGATGGAAGCGCATTGCGCTCCCGGGCTCACGCACGAGAGCCTGCTGCCGCGCCATTTCCCACCCCACGAGGTCTGCGAAGTCTCGCGGCTGGCCGTGCCGGCCCGCTTTCGCCAACCGCGCGCCGAGCCGGCCGAAGGCGCCAGCGCCATCGGGCACATGGGGTTTTCGGCCGAGGAACTGCGCACCTTTCCCTACATCGCGGTCGGCCTGTACCTGTCGGCCATCGCCATGGCCCGCCACACGGGCCGCTTCCACATGTACGCGGTGATGGAGCCGCGCCTGGCGCGCGGGATGGGTTTCGCGGGCATCCGCTTCGAGCGCCTGGGCCCGGTCATCGAATACCACGGTCAGCGCGCGGCCTACCACCTCGACAGCCGCATCGCCCCGGAACGCCTCGCGCCCCTGTACCAGGACCTGCTGCAGCGCATCGACGCCCGGCTGTTCCCGGCAGTGGCCGCCCGCGAGGATGTGCCCGGGCTCTGGCCGTTCAGGGTCCCACCGTCCGTTGGGGCCACAGCACCGTCGCAATCGCCACCATGACCAGCGCCACGGCGGCCCAGTCTTGCCAGTGCAGCACCTCGCCCAGCCACCAGGCGCCGCTGAACACGCCCAGCACCGGGATGAACATGACCGACAGCGAGGAGGCGATCGGGGGCAGGTCGCGCGCCAGCATCAACCAGGCCACCTGGGCAAACGCGAACACACCGACGGCGTTGTAGACGATGGCGCCCCACACCGGCAACGTGGGCCAGGCCCAGGCGTCGCGCTCGAACAGCAGCGCCAGCAGGCTCATCCACAGCGTGGTGAACACGGTCATCCAGAACGAGATCGCCAGCGTGGGGTGCGGGATGCGGGTGCGCCGCATCAGCTGCGTGCCCAGCGCCCAGGTGGCCGCGGCCACCAGCATCATGGCCACGCCCAGCGGCTTGCCCGAGAGCGTGCTCAGCTCGTGCCAGAGCAGCAGCACCACGCCCAGCGCCGCGGCCGCCACGCCGCCCCAGGCCCGGTGGGGCAGGCGCTGGCCGAACCAGGCCGCGCCGATCAGCGCCGAAAACACCGGCATGGTGTAGCCCAGGATCGCCGCACGCCCGCTCGACAGGGTCTGGATCGCCAGGATCGCCAGCGTGTGCCAGAAGAACATGTTGAACACGGTGAGCCAGCCCAGCTCGCGCCAGTGTTCGCGCCCGATCACGAACGGCACCCGCCGCGCCACCAGGAACAGCGCCAACACCGGCAGGCCCAGCCACATGCACAGCGAGCGAAAGCTCAGCGCGGGAAAACCCGTCACGCCGAACTTCATGATCGGCCAGTTGATGCCCCAGACCAGGGTGAGCAGGGCGAGGATGGCCAGTTGCCGGCGGGAGAGGGCTTGCATGGGGCGTGATCTTAGGCGGATGGGCTTTTGATGGCGGAGCGTGGGGACGAGTGATCCGGCGCCGGGCCGCCCCAAGCCGGATCAAACCCCCTCGGGGGGCGGCGACCCGCGCAGCGGCGGAGCGTGGGGGCCACGTCTCCGTAAAATCAGCGCCCATGACCTTCCTCGACATGCTCGGCGCGGCAGAGCGCCAGAACCAGTCCCTGCTCTGCGTTGGCCTGGACCCGGACCCGGCCAGGTTCCCCGCCGGCATGAAGGGCGACGCCAGCCGCATCTACGACTTCTGCGCGGCCATCGTCGAGGCCACGGCCGACACCGTGATCGCCTTCAAGCCGCAGATCGCCTACTTCGCCGCGCACCGCGCCGAGGACCAGCTCGAACGCCTGATGGCGCACATGAAGCGCATCGCGCCCCAGGTGCCGGTGATCCTGGACGCCAAGCGCGGCGACATCGGCAGCACGGCCGAGCAATACGCCATCGAGGCCTTCGAGCGCTACGGCGCCGACGCGGTCACGCTCTCGCCCTTCATGGGCTTCGACTCGGTGCAGCCCTACCTGAAGTACCACGGCAAGGGCGCCTTCCTGCTCTGCCGCACCTCCAACCCCGGTGGCGACGACCTGCAGAACCAGCGCCTGGCGTCGGTGGACGGCCAGCCGCTGCTGTACGAACACATTGCGCGTCTGGCGCAAGGGCCGTGGAACCTCAACGGCCAGCTCGGTCTGGTGGTGGGCGCCACCTATCCCGAAGAAATCGAGCGCGTGCGCGAGCTCGCGCCCACGCTGCCGCTGCTGATCCCCGGCGTGGGCGCGCAGGGCGGCGACGCCGTGGCCACCATCCGCGCCGGTTATCGCCAGCAGGGCGACGCGACAACCGGCCCGGTCATCGTCAACAGCTCACGCGCCATTCTCTACGCCTCCAGCGGTGACGACTTCGCCGCCGCCGCGCGCACCGAAGCGCTGCGCACGCGCGAGGTGCTGAACGCCGCCAAGGGCTGAGCCGCTGAGCAGCAGGTGGCTGGCGTGGGGACAGCGGGTGGTGTGCGAACATTCCGCGCTGTCACCCACTCCAACCGTTTTCCAGGGAAGCCACCATGACGCAGAAGATCGACCCCGCCAGACTGAAGGCCGCCGCCGAGCGTCTTGAATGGGTATGCCAGCAGTACCCGAACGAAGAGCGCGTGCAACATGTGTTGAAGGTCATGCAACCCATGATCGACGACGCCAAGGCGGGTCGCATTCTGGAGCCGATACCGGACAGGTTCAAGCTGCCGTTTCGCTGGGCGATGTCGTCTGAAGGTCTGTTTCGCGACTTCGCGGATCCTGACGTCGAGGGTGCCTATGTGGACTTCGGCATCGAACTGGAGGGCGGGCTGTCAGAGCAAGAAAAGCGAATCCTTGCCGACATGGAGGCCCAGCGGGCAGCGATTCTGAAAGGCACTCAATCATGAGTGACCCTGGTCTGACTCCCGATGAACTCAAACGGCCATACGACGAGAAGACCCTCAAGGAAGCACGGACCTTTGAGACCCAGGGCGTCAACCGGCAGGCGGCCCTGGACTATCTGGAAACGCCCGAAGGAAAGTTGTATCGGCAGCGGCTCCTCGAAGCATCTCCCGACACACCGCTGAACAAACTCAACGACCGGGCCATCGACCAGATCACCTCCGGCCGCGAGCTCCCCCGCATGGAGACCCTCCACGAGCCTCTGGTCAAGATCGTCCCCAAAGGCCAGCAGCCTTCGCCGTATTCTCCGTTCTGGGCCAAGGAAGCCGACCTCGACGCGGCGGTCCAGCAAGGCAAGAACCTCTCGCACCACTTCGCCCTGCCGGTCGCCAGCGAATCGCCCCAATACGACGTCTACAAGATCACCCCGAAGGCGCCCACCGAGGTCTTCGTCAACACGGTGGCGCCGACCAGCGAGCTGGACGGCCAGGTCACCAAACCGGGCGGCGCGCGCCAGTACCTGACACCCAACCGCCAGCTCTACGAACCGCACGAATTCGTCAAGTCCGTCGACAACCGCCTGCACCTACCCGTCAGGGGGCATGGCGTGCGCCCCACCGTCAAGGCGGCCGGCGTGCTGGGCACGGTCTACGGCGCCTACGACGCCAAGAACCAGGTTGACGCCGCCATCGACACCGCGCGCTCCAACCGCGAGCAGTGGGTGCGTGGGGGCGAGGAGGCGGCCAACCAGGCCGTCAAGACCGTTGTCACGGGCGGTGCGGCCACGGTGGGGGCCATCCCGGGTGCCGCCGGTGGCGCGCTCACCAGCCCCGTCACGGGGCCGGTCGGCCCGGTGGTCGGCGGTCTGGCCACCGGTGGCGCCGCGGCCTATGGCGCCGAGAAGCTCTACGAGGACTCGCGCTTGCAGCAGTTCGGCAAGTACCTGGGCGGAAAAGGCGGTGAGCTCGGCTACGACTACATCTCCAAGGAAGGCCGCCTGCTGCGCCAGGTCAACGGCCTGACGGAGGATCTGCAGCACACCACCGACCCGGCTGAGCGCGCGCGCCTGCAGACCCGGCTGGATTCGGCCAGCGCCGCTTTCGGCCGGGAGGCCGAGCGCAACGGCCGCTACTTCGAGGGGCGGGCCGGCATCGACCAGGGCTGGGAAGCCATGCACGCGCGTTTCCCCAAGGTCGACAAGGACGATGTCGGCGACGCGCTGGCCAGACACATCGACGCTGGCAAGCCGCCCGCCGATGCGGTGCGCGGCGCCTACAGTGACGCGGTGCACGAGACGTACCCACGCGCCCTGCCGCACCAGCCGCTGGAAAACTACCGGGCACTGAGCAGCGAGCAACTGGCCGACAAGCACCGCCAGTACCTGGGCGAGGTCGGTCAGGGCCGCAAGGACGTGATGGCGCTGGCGGCCAACCAGGATTCGCACAACAACCTCGATCAGGGCTGGCCCAGATCGTTGGCGCAACAGCGCCAGGCGGGCCGTGTGCAGGAAGGCCTGAACGAGCTCTGGCGCGACACCGGCCACCTGGGCGCGATCCGCGAGGCCTACAAGGAACGTGGCCTGACGCCACCCGAACTGCCGGCCGAGCTGCGCCCGGACGCGCGCTCTCGGGACCCGCAGGCGGCGGCGCCGATACGCTCGGGCCAGCTCCCGCTCACGCCCGGGCAGGCGCGCCACCGTCAACTGGCCATGGACCAGCTCGGGCCAGGTCTGCGCGAACGCGGCATGGACGCCAACGGTATCGAACGCGTCAGCGCCGCCGCCGTGAGCCACGCCCAGACCCATGCGCACCGAGGCGAGGTGCGTTCCTTCCACCTGAGCAAGGACGGGGAGCGCGTCGCGGTGGTGCAGGAACACGCGCCCATCAGCGAGTTCGGCGTGCGGCAGGCACAGGCGCAGCCCGCGGAACAGCATCTCGCGCACGCGCACCAGGCGGCCCATGCCCAGGCGCAGGAAGCGACCCGTACCGCGGAAGCCGTACCTCCCGCGCCCACACACGCGGCGCCCGAACGCGCGATGGCCTGAGCAACTGAGCGTTCTTGGGGCGTTGCTCGGACACGCCCGAAAACTCCCTGCCTCTGAGGGCTGCTTTACGCAGGAGACAGCCCTTGGCGGCGGCCGTCCCTACCATGCGGTGTTCCAACCAGGAAAAACCGCATGATCGACTTGTATACCGCCGCCACGCCCAACGGGCACAAGGTGTCCATTGCGCTCGAAGAGCTGGGCCTGCCCTATACCCTGAAGGTGCTGGACCTGGCGCGCAGCGAACAGAAGGCGCCCGCCTTCCTGGCCATCAACCCCAACGGCCGCATCCCCGCCATCGTGGACCGCGGGGCCGACGATTTCGCGGTGTTTGAATCGGGCGCCATCCTCATCTACCTGGCCGAAAAGACCGGCCGGCTCATGCCCGCGGACGCCAGGGGCCGCTCGCGCGTGCTGCAGTGGCTGATGTTCCAGATGGGCGGCATCGGCCCGATGATGGGCCAGGCCAATGTGTTCTTCCGCTACTTTCCCGAGAAGATCCCGGCCGTGATTGACCGCTACCAGGGGGAGAGCAAGCGCCTGTTCCGCGTGCTCGACGGCCAGTTGAAAGACCACGAGTACCTGGCGGGCGACTACTCCATCGCCGACATCGCCAACTGGGCCTGGGTGCGCACGCACCGCTGGTCGGGCGTGGACATGGACGACCTGCCGCACCTCAAGCGCTGGCGCGATGCGATCCGGGCCCGCCCCGCGGTGCAACGTGGCATTGAAATTCCGCCGTCGAAGGTGGACCTCACGCGCGACGGTGACGCGGGCGCGCAGCGTTTCGCCGAAGACGCGCGCCGCATGGTGGAGATGGGGCAGAGCCTGGGCCCCGCCCCGGCGCGCGGAGGCGCCGCATGAAGCTCTACGTCTCTCCACGCGCCCCCAACCCCCGGCGCGTGCTCATGTTCCTGGTGGAAAAGAACATCAACGGGCTCGATCTGGTCAACGTGGACCTCAACGCGCTGGAGCACCGGAGCGAGCAGTACCGCCGCAAGAGCCCGCTGGCTCGCGTGCCCGCGCTGGAGCTGGACGACGGACGGATGCTGACCGAAACCCGCGCCATCTGCACCTACATGGAGGGGCTCCACCCCGAGCCCAACCTGATGGGCGCGGACGCCACCGAGCGCGCCTTCATCGAAATGGCCGACCGGCGGGTGGAGTGGTATTTCATGCTGCCGATCGCCAACTGCGTGCGCCACACCCACCCGGGGCTGGCGCCGCTGGAGCAGCCGCAGTTCCCCGATTTCGGCCAGTCACAAGGCCAGAAGCTGCGCGACACCGCCGCCTGGCTCGATGGCGAGCTGCAGCGCCAGCCCTGGGTGGCCGGCGAGCGCTTCACCATCGCCGACATCACGGCCTTCTGTGCGCTGGAGTTCGCGAAGCTGATGCGCTTCCACGCGGGCCAGCAGGGCTTTGCCGCCTTGCAGGCCTGGCGCGACCGGATGGCGGCACGCCCCAGCGCCCTGGCTTGACAAGGGTTCGCCTATTCCAGCGGGGCCGGGCGCGTGCTCTCGAACTGGGCGCGGGCGCTGCTGGCCAGTGCCATTTCACCGGGGGTTTCGGGGGTCCAGCTGTTGACCAGCATGGGCCGGCCCTCGGTGTCCAGCGCGATCATCACCACCAGGCATTCCGCGATCTTCTCCATGCGGCCGTCGGTCACGTCGCCGCCGCGCACCTCCACGCCGATGTTCATATTGGTTTCGCCGGTGAAGGCCAGGCGGGCGCGCACTTCCACCATGTCACCGAGTTTCAGGGTTCGCTGAAACCGGATGCTGCTGACGTAGACCGTGCGGCAGCGGCCGCGCGACCAGGCGGTGGCGCAGGCGTGGCCGGCGTCGTCGATCCACTTCATCACGGTGCCGCCGTGCACATCGCCGCCGGGGCCGACGGCGCTTTGTTCAACCAGAAAACGCAAGGTGGTGGACGACATGAGAGCTTCCTTGTGTCACAGGGTGAAGGCCCCATTGTGGGCCGCCAGCGAGGCGTTTGCCAAGCCTTCGGCCGACCGGGGGGCGGAACCGGTCTTACCCCCAGGGCGCGGGGGTGTTCATCAGCGTTCGCTCCAGGCGCGGCAGGGTGCGCAGGCCCTCGCGCAGGCGGGTCTGTACCCGGTCGAGCAGGTCGTTCGCCACCGGCAGCGGGCAGGCGCCCAGCAGGGTCTGCGCCGTGCTCAGGTCGTTGAGCGAACCCAGCAGCGCCTGGGCTTCGGTCAGGGCCGCGGTGCTGCGTTGCAGCCGTTTGGCGGGCAGCAGGCTGGCCAGGAACTCCTGGGCGTAGCGCAGCTTTTTCAGATGGATGCGCAGCGCATGCCGACCTTCGCTGCCCTGGCGCAGGGCCCGGCGGGCCTGCCGCCGCAGCTGTGCGTGCCGCTGGCGCAGGGTGCTGCGCGCCCAGCCCGGCAAGGGGCGCGCCGCCCGCCGGGGCGCCGGGGGCGCCAGCGCCAGCAGCGCGCGGGTGAAGGCGAGCAGGTTCAGCGCATGGGCCGGGTCGGTGAGGGTGGCCATGGCCCGCTGGTGGGCGGCGCGGCGCTCGGTGTCGACCCAGTCGCGCAGGGCCAGATGCTGTGGGTCGGTCTCGGCGCCTTTCGCGTCCTGCAGCAGCTCGGGCAGCCATTCGGTGGCGAACACGTCCCAGTTGCGCGCGTCGCCCAGGCGGTTGGCGGTGGCCTTCCATTGCGCGCCCCAGTGGCTGGCAAAGCGGTGCGGCAGGGCCGGGCCGAACAGCCGCAGTCCGGTGCGCAGCCGGCGCAGTGCCACCCGGGCCTGGTGGATGAACTCCGGGTCGGGCGGGGTCTGCGGGTCGCGCGCCTGCAGCAGCCCGGCCACATTGGCCTGCAGGTGGGCCAGGCAGCTCAGGGCCGCCGCACGGAAAGCGGCGCGGGGGTGCATGTCGGGCGCCAGCAGCACCGGGCCGGCCTTGACCGGCTGCTGGCGCTGCCCCTGGAACAGCGCCAGACCGCGCTCGGCCTTGCTGTGGTCCGAGGGGTGCAGCCACAGGCCGCGCGCGGCGTCGCCCTCGGGGCCCAGCGCCAGGGTGTGCGCCAGATCGAGCAGCGCGTCCACCGGGCCGCTCTGGAGTTCGAGCTCCAGCTCCAGGATCGGCTCGCTCTGCGTGCCCCGGGGCGTGCCGGGCGTGTGGCCGGTGGTGATGGCCCCTTCGTCGAGCGCCACCTCGATCAGGGCCTCGCCCTGGCGCAGCAGCCAGCTGCGGCGCGTGAAGTCGGTGCGGAACACCGGAACCAACTGCCAGGCCAGGCGGCTGAGCTCCTGCGCCAGGGCCGGGTCGTCCACCAGCGCCGCGAAGTCGAACGCGCCCGCTCGGGTCGGGCCCTCCCATTCGCCGCGCCGCGACAGCCCGCCCACCGATGAGCCGGCGGTCTTCACGGTGAGCAGCGTGCGCCGGCCCACGCGCCGTTCGCGCACCGCGATGCGCCGTTGCAACAGTGCCTGCGTGGGGGTGTCGAAATAGGTGTTGAACAGGCGTTCGCGCCGCGCGGTCTGGGCCAGCAGTGGGTGCGCCAGCAGGCGCGGCAGCTCGTGTGGCCGCAGCGCGAGCTTGAGTTCGGTTTCCAGTGCCATGGCTCCGAGTGTGCCGCAATGGGGTAAATCCTCCGGCACGCTTGCATCTGGTTGCCATTTGCCCCGGCGCGCGCTGGCTATGATGCCCGGATGTCTGGAATCAATTGGTGTGGTGTGTGTTGGGTGGTGGGCAGCTGTCTGGCCTGGGAGGCGCGTGCCGACGATCAGATCGTGATCGGCGGCGATACGGGTTACCTGGTGGGGGCTTCGGTGGTCAGCGCCACCGGGCACGTGGGCAGCGGCGGGCGCGTTTCGCTGGACCTCAAGCCCATGTGGGCCTTCCAGCTCGGGCCGTTCAGGGTGTCGAGATCGCGGGCCAATTCGCTCATGAACACCGGCCGCGAACGGTTGGAAACCGGCCTGAGCACCGAATTCGACTGGTTGACCGACTGGCGGCTCGGCGCCTCGCTGCGCCTGGACAACGGGCGGTCTTTCGACGACGACCCCGTGTTCCGCGGCCTGCCCGACGTGCCCACCACCCTGCGCGGGCGCGTCTCCACCGGCCACCCCCTGGGCGAGCGCTGGGACTGGAGCATGAGCGTCGATCACGACCTGCTGGGGCGCAACGGCGGCATGCGCCTGGGCACGGGCGTGAATTACCGCTATCCGCTGTCGCCCCGCACGAACTGGGATTTTTCGCTTGGGGGCGGTTGGGGCGATTCGAGGTACCTGCGCACCCACTACGGCATCACGAACGAGGCCGCGCAGGCCACGGGGCGCTCCCCCTACCGGCTGGGCGGCGGCTGGGAAAACGTCCGTCTGGCCGCGAACTTCGAGACGGCGATGACCGACCACTGGGTGATCTTCGGGGGGCTGGAGGTGTCGCGCCTGCTCGGGGCCACCTCGCGCAGCCCGCTGGTCGGGCGGGTCACCACGCACGGTCTGAGCGTGGGGCTGGCCTACCGCAGCAAATGATCGGAGCACCCCCCGCGTCGCCTGCGGCGCCACCCCCCTGAAGGGGGGCGATACCAGCGGCCCGGCGGAGCCGGTTCCGCGGTATCTCTGGGTTGGCGTTGCTTCAGGCGGTGCGGGTCTCGCTCCGGTTGCGGGTGTCTCTGGGGCTTGTTGCTTCGTGCGGGCGGCTTGCGCGTCTGCTTGTCAGCGCTTGAGCAGTCTGGCCAGGTAGCGTCCGGTGTGGCTTTCGCCGTTGGCGGCAATGTCTTCGGGCGTGCCCACGCCCACCACGGTGCCGCCGCCCGAGCCGCCTTCGGGGCCCATGTCGATCAGCCAGTCGGCGGTCTTGATGACGTCGAGGTTGTGTTCGATCACCACGATGGTGTTGCCGGCGTCGCGCAGCTGATGCAGCACCTTGAGCAGCAGTTCGATGTCGGCGAAGTGCAGGCCGGTGGTGGGTTCGTCCAGGATGTAGAGCGTGCGGCCGGTGTCGCGCTTGCTCAGTTCCAGCGCGAGCTTGACGCGCTGCGCCTCTCCGCCGGAGAGCGTGGTCGCGCTCTGGCCGAGCTGGATGTAGGTCAGGCCCACGTCCATCAGCGTCTGCAGCTTGCGGTGCAGCGTGGGCACGGCGCCGAAGAAGGCGTGGGCCTGCTCCACCGTCATGTCCAGGATCTGCGCGATGTTGCGGCCCTTGTACTGCACGTCCAGCGTTTCGCGGTTGTAGCGCTGGCCGTGGCAGACCTCGCAGGGCACGTAGACGTCGGGCAAAAAGTGCATTTCCACCTTCACCACGCCGTCGCCCTGGCAGGCCTCACAGCGGCCGCCGGCCACGTTGAAACTGAAGCGGCCCGGGCCGTAGCCGCGCTCTTTCGCGGTCGGCATCTCGGCCATCAGTTCTCGGATGCCGGTGAACAGGCCGGTGTAGGTGGCCGGGTTGCTGCGCGGCGTGCGGCCGATGGGTGACTGGTCGACGTTGATGACCTTGTCGAAATGTTCGATGCCTTCGATGGCGTCGTGCTCGGCCGGTTCTTCGTGCGAGCGGTAGAGCGTGCGCGAGACGGCGGCGTACAGCGTGTCGTTCACCAGGGTCGATTTGCCCGAGCCCGAGACGCCGGTCACGCAGGTGAGCAGGCCGACCGGGAAGGCCACGCTCACGCCCTTCAGGTTGTGGCCGGTGGCGTTGACCACGCGGATTTCCTGCAGCTCGCCCAGCGAGGCCAGGTGCGCGGCCTCGCGCGCGCTGCGGCGCTCGGCCGCCGGGCTCATGGGGAAGCGCGATTTGATGGGCGCGGCCCTGGCCGCGGCGGCGGATTTGTTCACCGGCAGCCAGGCTGTGCGCCGCGTGGGCACGGCGATCTCGCGCGCACCGCTCAGGTACTGGCCGGTCATCGAACCGGGCGTGGCCATGACCTCGGCGCACGTGCCCTGCGCCATCACGTGGCCGCCGTGCACGCCCGCACCCGGGCCCATGTCGATCACGTGGTCGGCGCAGCGGATCATGTCCTCGTCGTGCTCCACCACCAGCACCGTGTTGCCCAGATCGCGCAGGTGCTGCAGCGTGGCGATGAGGCGGTCGTTGTCGCGCTGGTGCAGGCCGATGCTGGGCTCGTCCAGCACGTACATCACGCCGGTGAGACCGCTGCCGATCTGGCTGGCCAGCCGGATGCGCTGGGCCTCGCCGCCGGAGAGCGTGTCGGCACTGCGGTCCAGGCTCAGGTAGTTCAGGCCGACGTCGTTGAGGAACTTCAGGCGCTGGCGGATCTCGTTGATCACGCGCGCGGCGATGTCGCCCTTGGCGCCCGGCAGCTGCAGGCGCGTGAAATAGGCCAGCGACTCGCCCAGCGTGATGTGGCTGATCTTGTAGATGGGTTGTTTCTGCGCGCCTTCGCCCACGAACACGTGGCGCGCTTCCTTGCGCAGGCGCGAGCCGCCGCACTCGGGGCAGGGCTGGGTGGCGCGGTAGCGCGCCAGCTCTTCGCGCACGTTGGCGCTGTCGGTCTCGCGGTAGCGGCGCTCGAAGTTGCGGATGATGCCTTCGAAGGGGTGTTTTTTGCTGATCTTCTTGCCCGCGCGTTCGCCGGATTCGAGCGCGTAGCTGAACTTGATCTCTTCCTCGCCTGAGCCGTAGAGCAGCACCTGCCGCACCGCTTCGGGCAACGATTCCCAGGCCGCTTCGGCGCTGAACTTGTAGTGCGCCGCCAGGCTTTCGATCATCGCGAAGTAGTAGCCGTTGCGCCGGTCCCAGCCCTTGATGGCGCCGCTGGCCAGGCTGAGCGTGGGGAAGGCGACCACGCGCTCGGCGTCGAACACCTCCGTGTGGCCCAGGCCGTCGCAGCTGGGGCAGGCGCCCATGGGCGAGTTGAACGAGAACAGCCGCGGCTCCAGTTCGCCCACGGTGTAGCTGCAGACCGGGCAGGCGAATTTGGCGGAAAAGCCGTGTTCGGCGCCACTGTCCATCTCCACCGCGATCGCTTTGCCCTCGGCCAGGCGCAGCGCGGCCTCGAAGCTCTCCGCAAGCCGTTGGCGCAGCGGGTTCACCGCTTCGTCCTCGCCGCCGGTGCGCACCTTGATGCGGTCGATCACCACGTCGATGTTGTGTTTCTCGGTCTTCTTCAGCGCCGGCAGGGCGTCGAAGTCCAGCACCTCGCCGTTGATGCGGAAACGCACATAGCCCTGGGCCTGCATGTCGGCGAACAGCTCCAGGAACTCGCCTTTTTTCTCGCGCGCCACGGGCGCCAGGATCATGAGCCGCGTGTCCTGCGGCAGCGCCAGCACCGTGTCCACCATCTGCGCCACGCTCTGCGAGGCCAGCGGCAGGTCGTGGTCCGGGCAGTGCGGCGTGCCGGCGCGGGCGTACAGGAGGCGCAGGTAGTCGTGGATCTCGGTCACCGTGCCCACGGTGGAGCGCGGGTTGTGGCTGGTGGCCTTCTGCTCGATGGCGATGGCCGGCGACAGGCCCTCGATCAGGTCCACGTCGGGCTTGTCCATCAGCTGCAGAAACTGCCGGGCGTAGGCGCTCAGGCTCTCCACGTAGCGGCGCTGGCCTTCGGCGTACAGCGTGTCGAAGGCCAGGCTCGATTTGCCCGAGCCCGACAGCCCGGTGATCACCACCAGCGCGTGCTTGGGGATGTCGAGGTCTATGTTCTTCAGGTTGTGCGTGCGCGCGCCGCGCACCGATAGCGTGGCCGCGGTGCGCAGGGCCGCGGCGTGGGCGGGGCTGAGCGGGGCGGGCGGCGTGTCCGGCGCGGTGCCGGTCATCGGGGTCGGGTTCTGGTTCAAGGCGGGGTCACCAGGGCTGGGTTCTGGCGTCAAAAAGGCAACCCGACATGATACGGCGGGACCACTTCCGGGGTGCGCCCACCGGACCGGGCGGCGTCCAGGGCATGACGGAGCGCAAACACCGCGCAGCGGCGGATGACGGGACTTGGTTTTTCGGGCGGATTGGGCGTACTGTGCAAACCTTGGTGGCAACAAGAAGGGCGGGTTCCCCATGGATTTTCTGGACTGGGTGCGAGGCCCGCTGCTGGCGCTGTCGCTTTTCGTCTTTGTCGCGGGCGTCGCCTGGCGGTTGCTGGCGCTCTGGCGCCTGCCCCACTTGGCCGCCCCCGGCGCACCCGAGCGCCAGCCCTTCGGTACCGGTGCGGCGATGCGCGCAGCCTTCACCCGCATGCTGCCGCGCGGCGGTTTTCACCCGAGCGCCACGCTCGTCACCGCGAACCCTTATGTGTTCCACATCGGGCTCGCGCTGGTGTTTTTCGGCTATGCGCCCCACATCGCCTTCATCCGCCGCCTGACCGGCCTGTCGTGGCCAGCCTTTCCCGACGCCGTGATGTACGCCGCGGCGGCGGCCACCATCGTGTCGCTGCTGATGGCCTTGATGTTCCGCCTGACCGATCCGGTGCTGAGACGGATCTCGACCGCCGACGACGGGATCACCTGGGTGCTCACCTTCCTGCCCTTCGTCACCGGCATGGCGGTGATCGGCGACCCTTCTGCCACCATCCTGGCGCGCGACCACGTGATCTACCGCGACACGCTGGCGGTGCACCTGTTGTCGCTGGAGCTGCTGTTGATCTGGTTTCCGTTCGGCAAGCTGATGCACGCCTTCCTGTTCCTGCCGGCGCGCATGCAGCTGGCCACGTTCTTTGGCCGTCGCGGGGTGCGTTCATGATCAACATGGATGTCTTCCATGGCTTCCTGCAAGCCATCCACCACCTGCCGGAGATGGCGCAGCCCGATGCGCTGAGCGACGCCGACCGCCTGGGCCGCGCCAAGGCGGTCATGCGGGCCAAGACCGACCGCGGTCTGGCGCTGGACCTGGAGGCCTGCGTGAACTGCGGCTACTGCTCGGAAGCCTGTCACTTCTACCAGAGCACGAACGACCCCAAATACAGCCCCAGCCGCAAGCTGGACCTGCTGCGCCGGGTGCACGCGCGCGAAACCTCGGCGTTTGCGCCCCTCAAGCGCCTGTTCCTGCCCGACATCACCCTGGACGACCTCAAGGAATGGCAGGATCTGGTCTACGACTCGTGCACGGAATGCGGGCGCTGCAGCATGATCTGCCCGATGGGCATCAACACCGCACGCGGGGTGAACGTGATGCGCGAAGCGCTGTTCGAGGCCGGGCTGGCCCCGCTGGAGCTGACGGCGGTGGCGCAGGAACAGGCCGGGCGGGGCACGGTGTTCGGCGTCGGCCCGGGCGAACTCCGGCAGGTGGTGGACCAGCTGCGAGCCCAGGGCATCACGATCCCGCTGGACGAACCGCAGGCCGACCTGATGATGGTGACCACGGTGATCGACGTGCTGCTCTACCAGGACGCGCTGGCCGCCACGGCGCGCATCCTCAACCACCTGGGCGTGCGCTGGACCCTGCGCAGCGCGGGGTTTGAGGCGGCGAATTTCGGCCTGCTGTCCGGCAGCGAATCGCTGCAGAAGGCGGCCAGCCAGCGCCTGATCGACGAGGCGCTGGCCATCGGCGCCCAAACCGTCATCCTGCCGGAGTGCGGGCACGCCTACCCGGCGCTTCGCTGGGAGGCGCGGCTCGCCAACGGCCAGCCGCTGCCCTTCGAGGTGCTGGCGGCGTCCGAATTCGTGGGGCGGGAAATCACCGCCGGGCGGCTGCGGCTGCGGCCCCCCGAAGACCCCAGCCGCAAGATCACCTACCACGACGCCTGCAAGCTGGCCCGCCACGGTGGCGTGGTGGACGAGCCGCGCGCAGCCCTGAAGGCCCTGGGCATGGACCTGCGCGAAACCACGCCCACGGCCGAGCAGAACTGGTGTTGCGGCGGTGGCGCGGGCGTGTTCCTCATCAACCGCACCGAAGGCTTGCGGCACCAGGCCTGGGCCATCAAGCGCGAGCAGATCGACGCCACCGGGGCCGACACGGTGGTGGTGTCCTGCGGCAGTTGCCGCCTGAACGCGATGGCGGGCGCCGAAGCCGATGCCTGGCCCACGAAGATTGAAAGCGTGGTCGAAATGGTGGCCCGGCAGCTGCCGGACTGAGGCTCCCCGGTGCCGCACCAGCGGCGCGTTGGAGCGGATGTTCGTCTTGTTGCTGGTGCTACTCGCCCCCGTAGGTCTCAGTCTTGTTGCCGTTCGGACCCGTGACCGTCTTGCCGGTCACGCCATCACGCTCGTGGATGCGAACCAGCAAGGACGTATAGAGGTACGTCCCTTGTCCTGATTCCCATCGGTACAGCTGCACCTTGTCGCCATCGGCCACCTGTGACCCCGGGTCAGCGCCCACGATGCCGCGCACATGCGCGTAGCTCATCCCCCCTGCAATGGCTTCGTACGCCGCGTCGAGATCGGGCGATTGATAGTTGTCGTCACCACCCCCGCAGCCCGCCAACCAAGAGCCCGTCGCAGCCACCAGTGCCGCCAGGAAAAGCCGGCGCTGGCTTGGTATCCAAGGTGTATTTCTCATGTGACGTTCTCGAGCGGTGTTGGGTGATTTCATGATGAAGCAGTACTTTTGAATCTGAGTTCAGTTTGATGGAGGGCAAATTTGGTCGAATTTTGTCACTCGGAAACAAAAAATTTATTTTGTAGAATATTGTTTCAAATGGGGGGAGGCAGCTCACGGCGCTTCTCTGAAAACACAAAAAACATGGCGAGCGGCATTGACCGCTTCCGCTATTGAGGGGGTGAGATGCGAGAGTGTGCCAATAACTTGATGGGCAAAGGCGCCTTGCCCAAGCCCGGCCGCCAGAAGTGGCCGGCCCCAATCCCAGCGCTGAGGCTGGCAGCGCCTGACGGTACTGAGTGCACCCCCTGTGGGCGCACACCCTCTCGTCCCCCACCGTGAGTCTGAGCACGCCCCGCGCCGGGGCGGTTGCGCCGCGTCAGTCATCCCTCGACGCGCAAGCCAGCGATGGCTGCACCGTCATCGTGTCCTTCCACCAGGACCACGACACCTCCCCATCATTGATTCCTAGATTCCTGCGTTCCCCTGGGAGGGGTTCTATGCCAATCAGCCTTCGAAACACATCCATGAACAACAAAAAAAAACGCATCGCCAGTCTCTGGTTGCTGGCAGGCTTGCTCTCGTTGGCGCCCCTTGCCTGGGCTCAAAACACCACCAGCCTGCCCAGCATTCCGGACTACTTCAAGGAAGGCGGCCTTTCGCGCACCAAGGGCTACGAGAACCAGGCTGTCAACGAAGCGGTCGACAACTTCTCCGGCCGGTTGCAGTACCACTTCACCGACCTGTTCATCCCAGGCAACGGGGGCATGGATCTGGCCATCCAGCGCAGCTACAACGCCATTGATGACCCATTGGCCACGCCTGCTGACTGGAGTACGTACGAGCGCAGCCCGGTGGGCCTGGGCTGGACGATGCACATGGGGCGGGTGATCCGGGGGGCCGAAAAGCAAATCTGCTCTTCGCAATGGGCCGTGGCCAGCGCCAACCCGGTGTTCGAGCGGGCTGATGGAAACCGCCAAGTGCTTTACGAGCACGATCAGGCCGAGTCCACCATGTGGATCACCAAGGACTTCTGGCGTGCCACCTGCCAGAGCGGAGCTTTCCATGTGCAGTCGCCTGACGGCACCACCTACGAAATGACGGAAATGGGTCATTCGTTTGGCGATCCGGGCAGTCTGCAGCGCAGCTACTACGCCGGGCGCATCGTCGACCGAAATGGCAACTGGATCAAGCTGGACTATGTGTTCCTGCCCTATGGCACCTACGCGCTGAGCCAGATCACCACCAGCGACGGGCGCTCGGTCTCTCTGGACTACACCGCCGACTCCACACTCTCAACCATCACCGACAACCTTACCGGCCGCGTCTGGCGCTACACGGTAGCCAGCGGCCCCGGCGGGCATGTGTACCTCAACGAGGTGCAGCGGCCTGACGGTTTGTCGTGGAAGTACGCATACCACGCCAATACGCCGGGTACGGGCTCCATGAGCCGCATTGAATACCCCAGCGGGGGCTCCATCGACTACGTCTACGACCATGTGCACTTCCGTGCGGGGTCGATCAACAGCACGCCAAGCACGGTGCTCAAGCAAAAGACGGTCAAGACCAACACGCCCACTGGTCCGTTGGTGACGCCCGAGGGCTTGGCCGATGTGTGGACCTGGAACTACGAAGTGGCCAGCGAAGAATTGCCCAGGACGGACTCCCCGGATGGTTGGGTTGAGTACAGCTATAACGTGCCGCCACCGGTGCGCGCGCAGGTCAACGTGACCACTGTGACTGACCCGCTAGGCAAGGTGGTGGAACACTTCCATCTGGGCATCAACTCGGTCAAGTTGGCTCCCAAACACATCGGTATTTACATAGGGAGCACCTCTGATTCCGAGTATCAGAGCTATGCCTACCATGACGTTCCAATTTCGGCCCAAGAGGACGTGGTCGGCTCGATGTATGGCAACTCCCACAACGTCAGCGCCAAGGTCATGAGTCGCCATTGGCGCGGCCGCATCGGTGAATCCTTCTTGGTGGAGCGTTCCAACTTCGATGCCTGGGGCAACCCAGCCAGCGTGGTGGAGACCGGGCAGCACTTTGACAGTGTGCCCGCGACCTACACCCGCCAGACGGCACTGAGCTACGAGATCGACACAAGCAAGTGGTTGCTACGGCAAGTCAAGGAGCAGACGGTGACTGTGGCGGGCGAGTCGCACACCACCACCCGGCAGTTCGACGGCCAGGGCAACGTACGGTCGCAGTCGGTGGCTGGAGTGCCGACGAGCTACACCTACCACCCCAGCGGAGACCTGGCCACGCAGCAGGACGCTCTGGGGCGCACTGTCACGTTCTCTGCTTACAAGCGCGGCATCGCGAGCACCGAGGTGCAGCCCGAGGGTGTGACGGTGCAGCGCGAGGTCGATCAGGCGGGCAACGTGGTTGCGGAAACCAACGCGCGTGGCGCGACCACGAACTACACCTTCGATAGCCTGAACCGCCTTACACGGATCGCGCGCCCGCTGGGCAACCCCGTGGAGATCACCTGGGCGGCCCGCAGCCGTGAAGTCAGTCGGGGCGGCATGCGTGACGTGAGCAGCTTTGACGGGCTCGGCCGGCTGATGCGCCGGGAGGTCAGTGCCATGGGGCAAGACAGCATTGCGGTCGACTTCCTTTACGACGCGCTGGGTCGGCAGGTGTTTCAGTCGTATCCCAACAGCTCGCTGGGCCTGGGCCACGACTACGACACCCTGGGGCGTCCGACCTTCACCTACCACCGCTCCACCCCCGACAGGGCAAGCTATGCCGCCTACGAGCAACTGCAATACGGCAACCTGCGTGTGTACCATCGCGACCCCGCCGGCTCCTGGACGATCAACCAGTACCGGGCCTTCGGCGACCCCAACGAGCAGCAGACAATGAAGCTCTCGCAGGGCTACCTGCAGGATGGCATGGTGCTGTTTGTTCACTCGGCAGACATGTCGCGCAACGTGCAGGGGCAGCTGACCCGCGTAGAACAAGGTGGCGCGGTGCGCTCCTACGGGTACGACCCGCGCTTTTATCTGGTCTCGTCCACAGAGCCGGAATCAGGCACAACGGTGTACGGTCGCGATGCCGTGGGCAACCTGACCAGCCTGAAAGTGGGCGCGCTGCCCGAGACGACGTTCCTGCTCGATGGGCGCAACCGGGTGACCGAGGTGCACTACCCGGACTCCGAAAACACCGCGGTGTCGCGCGCGCCCGACGTGACCAAGACCTACTACCCCAACGACCTGCTCAAGAGTGTTGCCAGTGGCGGCGCGATGCGCCAGTACACCTACGACCTAGGCGACAAGCTGCTGCAGGAGAGCCTGACGGTGGACGACAAGGCCTACGCCCTGGACTACGCCTACAACGACAACGAAGCCCTTGCCAGTCTGACCTATCCCTCGGGGCGGCAGGTCCAGTACAACCCGGACGGCTTTGGCAGGGCCACTGCGGCGCTGCCCTATCTGACCCAAGTGGCCTACCACCCCAACGGCATGCCCTCGGAGATGACCTATGCCAACGGGGTGAGCGTGGCCATGGGCTTGAATGCGCGACAGTGGCCGTCATCGTTGGCGGTGTCACGCCCGGGTGCTTCGAACCTGGTGCAGAGCAGCTACGAGTACGACCATGCGGGCAATTTGCTGGAAATTGACGATGCCGTGGATAGCGTTTTTAACCGCAGCTACGCCTATGACTCGGTGCATCGCCTGCGCGAGGAAAGCCTGGGCAATGGATTGGCCTATTCGTATGGCTACGACGAGCGCGGCAACCTCTTGGGTCAACAGGTCGGTTCGCTTATAGCGGACTATTCCTACGACACGACCAGTGGCCGGCTCAGCGGCATCTCGGGCCGCTTCATCGCCGATCAGTGGTTTCCCAGCTGGGTGAACCGATCCTACGAATACGACACCGTGGGCAACGTTATCAGCGACGGCCGGTTCACCTTCGGCTACGACCGCGCCAACAACCTGCGGTGCACCAACTGCGGGCAGACCTCGCAGGTCAACCACGAATACGACGGCGCAGGCATGCGCGTCAAGAGCACGGCAGGCGGCGTGGTCAGCTACCAGTTGTACAGCCAGCAAGGCCTGCTGGTGCTGACGGACACGCCCGGCGTGGAACGCAAAGAGCTGTATTACCTGGGGCGTCGGCAGGTGGCCGAGCACCGCACCCGCACGAACTGAAGGGACGCACCATGACACAAACGCAAAGCGATCAAAGCTGCGGGCAGCGGCTGCGCGCAGGGGCGCGGCTCGCCGTGGTGGCCACCGCAGGATTCATGTGGGTGCTGGGTGCACAAGCCCAGGAGCGCTCCCCGGGCCAGAGCGGTGAGCTGCTGCGCGACAGGGTCCAGCCCGTGCTGGGCAGCCTGCCGGTGCCCGACCAGGCCACCCAGCCTCTCATGCGCAGCGAGCAAAGCGTGGTGCTCTCAAACCAGAGAGCCGCCGCAACACCGGCAGGGGCCGGCACCGCCAAGTCCACCCGCACAGCGGCCACGGCCATGCGCCAGGCCAGCACTGGCGCACCCGGCCCCATGCGCTGCCCGCCCAGGCGCCAAGCAGACACCCAGGGCCAGTGCCACTGAGCGGTGCGCCAACAGACCAACAAAGGCTAGACAAGGGGAGGGCGCGGACTCTGCGCCTTCTCGCACAAAAGGCCAAGCCTTGGCCGGCAAGACCCAAGCCGCTAGAGCGGCACCAGAAGAACACCCAACATGCAACAACATCTTCGTCCCACACAAGCCAAGCCCGAGCTGCGCCGCCAGACCTGGGCCCAACGGGCCAAAGCGCTGTGGCTCGCGGGCCTCATGGCCCTGGGCAGCACCACCCTGTGGGCACAGACCAACCAGCCCCCCATCCTGGGCCTGACCCAGCCCTGGGAGGGCGCCACCTTCAACGCCCCGGCCAGCTTCACCGTGGCGGCCTGGGCCTACGACCCCGACGGCATCCAGAGCATCGCCTTCTACGCCGGCAACACCCTGCTGGCCACTGACACCCAGGCGCCGTACGAATACCAGTGGACCAACGCGCCAGCGGGCACCCACATCCTCACCGCCCGCGCCACCGACACCCGGGGCTCGGTGGCCACCAGCACCGCGATGACCGTCAACGTGAACGGCAACGCACCCAACGATCCACCCATCCTGGGCCTCACCCAGCCCTGGGAGGGCGCCACCTTCAACGCCCCGGCCAGCTTCACCGTGGCGGCCTGGGCCTACGACCCCGACGGCATTCAGAGCATCGCCTTCTACGCTGGCAACACCCTGCTGGCCACCGACACCCAGGCGCCGTACGAATACCAGTGGACCAACGCGCCAGCGGGCACCCACATCCTCACCGCCCGCGCCACCGACACCCGAGGCTCGGTGGCCACCAGCACCGCGATGACTGTCAACGTGAACGGCAACGCACCCAACGATCCACCCATCCTGGGCCTGACCCAGCCCTGGGAGGGCGCCACCTTCAACGCCCCGGCCAGCTTCACCGTGGCGGCCTGGGCCTACGATCCCGACGGCATCCAGAGCATCGCCTTCTACGCCGGCAATACCCTGCTGGCCACCGACACCCAGGCGCCCTACGAATTCCAGTGGACCAACGCCCCGGCCGGTACCCACCGCCTCACCGCCCGCGCCACCGACACCCGGGGCTCGGTGGCCACCAGCACGGCGATGACCGTCAACGTGAATGGCAGCACACCCAACCAGGCCCCGACGGTCAGCCTGACCACCCCGGTGGTGGGTGCGAGCTTCACGGCGCCTGCGACAGTGAACATCACCGCCAATGCTGCTGACAGCGATGGCACAGTGGCCAGCATTGCCTTCTACAACGGCGCCACCCTACTGGGCAGCGACACCAGCGCGCCATACAGCTTCAGTTGGAACAACGTTGCCGCTGGCAGCTACCAGATCACCGCCAGAGCCACGGACAACAGTGGCGCCGTCACCGCCAGCGCGGCCGTAGCCGTCACGGTGAACGCGCCCGCCAACCAAGCTCCGACGGTGAGTCTGACCGCCCCTGCTACAGGTGCTAGCTTCACCGCCCCGGCGAGCATCACGTTCAGCGCCAACGCAGCAGACAGTGACGGTAGCATCGCCAGCGTGGCGTTCTACAACGGCGCCACCCTACTGGGCAGCGACACCAGCGCGCCATACAGCTTCAGTTGGAGCAACGTTGCCGCTGGCAACTACAGCATCACGGCGCAAGCCACCGACAACAGTGGTGCCATCACCACCAGTGCAGCGGTGGCCGTTACGGTGAACGCTCCCGCCAACCAAGCTCCGACTGTGAGCCTGACGGCGCCAGCGGCGGGCGCTCAATTTACCGCCCCGGCGAGCGTCACGCTCAGCGCCAACGCAGCAGACACTGACGGCAGCATCAGCAGCGTGGCCTTCTACAACGGCGCCACGCTGCTGGGCAGCGACACCAGTGCACCGTACAGCTACAGCTGGACCAACGTTGCCACCGGCAGCTACCAGATCACCGCCAGAGCTACGGACAACAGTGGTGTCGTCACCACCAGCGCGGCAGTCGCCGTCACGGTGAACGCGCCCGCCAACCAGGCTCCGACCGTGAGCCTGACCGCCCCGGCGGCGGGTGCTCAATTCACCGCCCCGGCGAGCATCACACTCACTGCTGAAGCAGCAGACAGCGATGGCACAGTGGCCAGCGTTGCCTTCTACAGTGGTGCCACGCTGCTGGGCACCGACACGACGGCGCCCTACAGCTTCAGCTGGGCTGATGTCCCTGCAGGCATCTACAGCCTCACGGCCAGGGCCACCGATGACGATGGCGCCACCACAACCAGCGCTGCGGTGAACGTCACGGTAAGCGCAGCCAACCAGTCACCCACGGTTGCGCTGACCGCTCCGGCTTCGGGAGCGGAGTTCACGGCGCCGGCCAGCATCTCGCTGACAGCAGATGCAACCGACTCCGACGGCAACATCGCCAGTGTGGCCTTCTACAACGGCGCCACGCTGCTGGGCAGCGACACCAGCGCGCCGTACAGCTACAGCTGGACCAACGTTGCCGCTGGAAACTACAGCATCGCGGCGCAAGCCACCGACAACCAGGGGGCGGTGACCACCAGCGCGGCGGTGGCTGTTGCGGTGAACGCCCCTGCCAACCAAGCACCGTCGGTAAGCTTGACCGCTCCTGCAGCAGGTGCGCAGTTCACGGCCCCGGCGAGCATCACACTCACTGCTGAAGCGGCAGACAACGATGGCGCAGTGGCCAGCGTGGCCTTCTACAACGGCGCCACACTGTTGGGAACCGATACCAGTGCTCCCTATAGCTACAGCTGGAGCAATGTGCCGGCCGGTAGTTACCAGATAACCGCACGCGCCACCGACGATGGGGGCGCAGAAAGAACCAGCGAGCAGGTCGTTATCCAGGTCGTTAGCGCGCCCGACACCCTGCTTCCCACTGTCCAAATGACGTCGCCGACGGATGCAGAGAGCTTCTTGGCTCCCGCTACCCTGAGTCTGAGTGCACAGGCCTCTGCCAGCGTTGGGCGCACGATCACTGAAGTGCATTTCTACAGCGGCGACACCGAGGTTGCCGTGTCCTTCGGCGCGCCCTATCAACGCAACTGGGTCGGGGTACCGTCTGGCACCTACCAGATCACTGCCCGTGCTATCGACAACACTGGAGCGGTCGGGCGGAGTGCGCCGGTCACGGTGGTGGTTGCTCCCGACGATCGGCCTCCGACCGTGGTGCTCACTGCACCTGCGGTCGCTCAGTTCGCGCAGGCCCCAGCAGCCGTGACGCTCAGCGCCAATGCGACGGCCAATTCTGAACGTTCTATCACCAGCGTGGCCTTCTACAACGGTGCCACCTTGCTGGGCACCGATACCAGCGCCCCCTACAGCTACAGCTGGGCCAACGTAGCCGCAGGTACTTACGAAATTAGCGCGCGCGCCATTGACAACACGGGCGCCACCACCACCACCCCGGCCAGATTCTTCGAAGTCTCGGACGCCAGCCAGGCGCCTACCCTCAGCTTCCTGGCACCGGTATCGGGCGCTAGCTTCACAGCGCCTGCGAACATTGCCATGGACGTTCGCGCCCAGCCCGGCGCTCATCGGAGCATCCGCGACATCGCCATCTACAACGGTGCAACCCTGCTCAGGTCGGTCAAGAACATGAGTAGCTACAGCAGTGAGTGGAACGATGTGCCCGCTGGGAGCTACACCCTGACGGCAGTGGTCACGGACAATTTCGGCGTTACCACCACCAGCCCACCCGTTGAGGTGCTGGTGATGTCGGAGACGGTGCCCGTTCAAGTTGACATTGTTTGGCCAACGGCCGGTGAGGTTGTGGCGTCCACCGATAGAGCTCCTGTGGACGCCCATGTGCGTGATGCTCTCGGCCAAGTGGATCGCGTTGAATTCCAGCTGACTCGCAACGGAGTGGTCAGCGTCCACGCAGGTCGGTGGGCTGCAACGATCAGTCCTCAAGCCATCCTTGATGCATCCAATTTTGAGAACGGTGGTGCATACAGCGTCATTGCGCGGGCGCTGGACGCTGCCGGGAACGAACTCGCGCGTTCGCCGGCACGCCACTTCTCCCGTGCGACAGCGCCTAGACTCACCGTTTCGGAGCCCACAGACCTTACAGAGTATGCGGTCCCTGCGAAGATTGCTGTTCGTGGCATTACCCAGGCTTACACGCACATTCCTGGTGTCCCAGCGCTTGACCGTGTGGAGATCTACCTCGGGCAAACGCTGGTCACGGCAAACGCCCGAGTGGGCGGGACGTCGCAGTTTGCCGCCACCCTGACGGACTTGCCTGAAGGGATCCACGATATTCGCATTCGGGCGATCGCCACCGATGGCGCCGCCACAGAGGCGGTCCGACGGGTTCGTGTGCTTGCGCCTTCGGACCCTGCGCGTCTCTACATCAGCGAACCAACGGAAGGCGATCAATTGCCGCAAAGCGGCAACACTGTGGTCGTTGGTGGCCTGCTTGCGCAATGGAACGACCTGGCCAGCGTGCGGATGGAGGGGGTTGGACCATCGTCGACTTTTTCGGGTGAGTTCTTCCGTGGTAGCGATTACAGGAACTTGAGTCCCATGCTGGCCGGAAGCTGGCGGGTCAGGGCCATTGCCACCACCAACCAGGGCGCGATCCGGGTGACCGAGTGGGTGAACTTCACTGTCTACAGGCGAAGCATCCAGATTTCAGGCAGTTCATTCGGACGGGTACCGTCGCCCGGGGATCAGATGATGTACGTCAGAGCCGAGGACTGTGTCGGGTGCATCGCAGCGGTTGAATTCCTCAACGGGGATACCGTGCTTGCAACGGTGGCTGCGCCGCCGTACCAGTTCAATGTATCGAGCCTGCCCGTGGGTACCTACAGCATCACCGCGAGGATGGTGCCGGTCGATGCGTCACGCGGCACCCTGAGCAGCGCCGCCGTTGCGGTGACGGTGGTGCCCAACGCCGTACCCACGGTGGAGATAACCTCACCCGCCCAAGGTGCAACGCTGGAGCCCAACAGCACCGTCACCATCGCCGCTGCGGCTGCCGATTCCGACGGCAGCATCAGTCGCGTGGCCTTCTACAACGGCGCCACCCTGCTGGGCACCGTCACCCGCGCGCCGTACAGCTACAGCTGGAACAACGTTGCCGTCGGCAGCTACAGCATTACCGCCCGAGCCACGGACAACGGCGGCGCTGTCACCACCAGCGCGGCGGTCACGGTGAGTGTTGCCGTACCCAACCATGCGCCGACGGTGAACCTCACCAGCCCTGCGGCGGGTGCTCAGTTCACTGCCCCGGCCAGCATCGCGCTCACCGCCGACGCAGCAGACACCGACGGCAGCATCGCCAGCGTGGCCTTCTACAACGGCGCCACCCTGCTGGGCACAGCCACCACCGCGCCCTACAGCTTCAGCTGGAGCAACGTACCCGCCGGCAGCTATCAGATAACCGCCGTGGCCACCGACAACAACGGCGCCGCGACCACCAGCGCGGCGGTCGCCGTCACGGTGGAAGAAGACACCGGTGAGACCATCACCTACATCCACACCGACATCAGCGGCAGCCCGCTGGCGGCGACGAATGCCAACGGCAACGTGGTGTGGAAAGAGAACTACCAGGCCTACGGCGAGCGGCAACTGCAGCAGCCCGGCAGCGAGGGGCAGGGGCAGTGGTTCCACGGCAAGCAAGCCGATGCGAGCACGGGGCTGCAGTACTTCGGTGCGCGCTACTACGACCCGGCGGTGGGCCGCTTCATGGGCGTGGACCCGGTGGGCTTCCAGGAAGACAATCTGAACAGCTTCAACCGGTATGCTTATGGGAACAACAATCCGGTGAAGTATTTGGATCCGGATGGGAGAGATCCCAACTTCGTTTACATGTTGGACTCTGGCCTATTTATGACGGATTTCGCGCCATCGATCTACGGTGTGGATACCTCAACGAGAGCGGGTGTAGATCAAGTCAATTCAATAATGCAGCGTGAGGCCCTATATGAAATGGGCGGAATGGTCCTTGGGGCCGCGTTTGGCAAGGTGGCTGGTAGGGTTATTGGAAAACTTGCTGGAAAGAGGGCGGGAGATCTCACTGGCATCACTCAGAAACAGCTTGATAAAAAATTCAAACATGCATCTGACTTTGGCGTTGTAACAACGAAGAAGAATCCTGAAACGCTTGCTCAGTTTGAATCAGCAATCAGGACCCATATGAGTTCTACGTCTACTGTGCAGCAAGGTACATATGGCTTTGTAAAAAACTCGAAGGTTTTCTTTAACACAACGACGAACAACGCTGTTGTTGTTGATGGTACGGGCAACTTTGTTACGGGATTCAGACTCTCCCCAGGGACTCAGCAGTTTGAGAATTTTATCAAGAATGGTGTTTTGCGATGAGTATTCTTCTTTTGGAGTTTGCAAGATCCTTTGTAGGGGAGCGATTGCCTGCTGGAGTGTTCTCCGAGGCATACATTGAGCTTTGGAAGATAGAGCGAGATAAGGGGATCCTTCTCAGGGATGCGCCGGCATTGAACGAGTGTTTGTCAAGCATATTCTGTGCGGCAGATATGTATTGTGCGGATGACGAACTAAGAGAGGAATATGAGTTCAATGCTGATCAATTAAGAGTTGAAGTTTGTAGACTGATCAACGACTTAGAGCCTGACTAGTTGTTGCAAAGGGCAGCCGCTTGAATGTGAGGTGCAACACTCAACGGAAAGCCAAGTCGTTGGATATGCGTCGAGAAGTCGGGGGAGCCATTTACGGGCACCCGATCACTGAGGTAGAGTTAATGCGCCCTGATCAAATTGACTGGGATTCCGGCGAAGTGGTGTTTTGGGGTTTGGGATTTCTAGTGCCGTTGAAGCCGTTGGCGGACCAGATTGACGATCTCAAGGAAGACCTTGCCCAAGTCAGGTACGCGGGCGATGTGGTCTTGGATATTGGCTGGTATCCGGAATTTTCTGAGGAAGGCGAGTTTGTCGTCAGGGTCGTCCGGGAATCTCATTGGGACGAACCACTGTTTCTGGAAGCACACAAGACGGTTGACGGGCTCCTGAAGTGCCTGAAAGAAGCCATCCTAGCGGCAAAGAACAACCGCCTATCGCCAACGCGTTGAAATCCAGGTACCTGCTGACCGATCCTTCAAGACACATTCCGCGACAGGTGCAAAGGGGCGTTTACTGTGAAGGGTGGGTTCAAATCCAAAGCGTAGCGCCCCGAATCGAAGAGCGCCGAAAGCCGGCGCTGCCACTGAACCCCCACCCGCCCAAGCTCAGGGTGCCCGCAAAGCCGGCACCCCAACCACCTGTGCCGCAGGCAGGCCAAACACCCAGTCGCTGTAGTGCTGGGCCTGTTCGAAGCGTGCGTGGGCCGCGTCGAAGCCATGGGTCTTCAGCGGAGGGCGTTCCGACAGGCTGTGGATGCCGACGATGCGCCCGGCCGCGTCGCGGACGAGACCCCATTGCGCCTGCCCCGTGATGGGGTCGGCGTAGAGCTTGCGCAGGTGGCGCCGCAGGCCGGGTGTGCGGGGGTCTTTGAGCAGGTCTTCAAGCGCCATCGGGCCGGCCAGCGTCAGCGGCGTGGGCGCCCGTGGGGTGTTTTCGCCCGGCGGGCGCACCCCCGCATAGCTGTGCAGCGCGTTTTCAAAGGCCTGCCCCACGTACAGCAGCTCGCGCTCGGCGCTGCGTTGGCCCATGGCGCTGCCGCGCGAGAGCGCGCTGGCGCCGGTGGCGGCCACGATGGCCACCGCCACCAGCAGCAAGACGTAGGCGAAGCCGCTTTCACCAGTCCGCATACGGCTCTCCAGAGCGCGCGGTGCCCGGCGCGCCGCTGTGGATGTCGTAGACCTGCCCCTCCTGGCCCTCGGGTACTTCGACCACGCGCCAGGTGGTGGCGGATTCGGTGATCGGGTCCACCGGCAGGGCCCGCAGGTACCGGGTTTCAACCAGCTCTTCCAGGCTTTCCGGGTAGCGGCCTTTGTCGCCGTGGAAACTGTCGATGACTTGCCGCACGGTTCGCAGGTTTTCCCGCAGGGTGGCTTCCTTGGATACATCGATCTGCCGCGCGTACCGGGGCGAGACGAGCATGAGCAGCGTGGCCACGATGGCCAGCACGACCAGCAGCTCGATCAGGGTGAAGCCGTGGCGGCGATGCGATGGGGTGAGAGGCCGACCGGTCATGACTCACCACGCCTTGAGAGGCACGCCATTGAGCCCGACCCGCTCGGAGCGCGAATAGACGTCGTACACGTCGTCGCCGGCCTGGGGGTCCTGTGCGTCGCTGGCGTAGGCGCGCAGGCCCCAGATGTCGGCGTTTGACGCCTGTGCATCGGCGTGGAATGGGTCGCGCGGAATGCGCCGCAGAAAGTACATCTTTGTGCGCTTGGGGTGGCGCCTGTCCTCGACCCCGTCCACCAGAACGTCCAGATCGGGCGGGTAGCCGGTGTCACCGGCTTGCCGGGCGATCCGGCCTTCATCCACCGCCCGCTTGTAGGCGTCGATGGCGTCGCGGATTTCTCGCAGGGCCAGCCGAAGCTCTTGTTCCTTGTGCCGCTGCCCCACGACCTGTGCCGTGGGCACCACGAGGGTGGCCAGCACGGCCAGGATGCCCAGGGTCACCATGAGTTCGATCAGGGTGAAGCCGCGGGAAGGGCGCGGGCCTGCGGCAGGGTGTGGCACCGCGGCCAGGGGCGGTGGTGCCCAGATCATGGGTTCACCGCCAGCTTCATGGGGGGTGGTGGTGGCAGCTCAAGGGTCGCGCTCTGCAAGCCCACGGGTGCTGCCGCCGTCACGCCCAGCGCGGTCTCGGGCGGCGACGAGCTCAACACCCGCACATTGAAGGTGGCCACCACGCCGGAGCCGCTGACGCCGCTCTCTGCCGCCGTGGTGGAGGTCAACACCACCTGCCCGGCGGGGTCCACCCGGTGCGCGAAGCTGCTCTTGCCGCCGCTGCGTTTGAAGAGGGTGCCCTCGCTGACCGACAGGATCTGCAGCGCCTTCGGATCGAAGGCGACCGATACCGGCAGGCTGACCACCGGTTGTTCGGACTGCAGGACCAGCTGGATCGCGACGGTGTCGCCCTTGCGGACCCGGCTGGGGCCTTGCCAGCGCATGCGGGTGGCTCCCGTTTCGGGGTCGGCGCCGTTGCCTGCGGGGTCGGCGCGGTCCTGGGCTTCTGGCTGGGCTTCACCGCTGCCGGGTGCGCCCGGCGGCGGCGGGGCCAGAGCGGGGCCGCGTGCGGGCTCGGCCCGCGCGTCAGCGGCAATGGCGCCGGCCGGGAACGACGCGCCCAGAGAGGCTTCGGTGCCCGAATCGAACTCCAGCGTGGATGCGCCCGGGCGCTGGATGTTGCGCAGGATGCGAGGGGTGATCGACAGCACGATCTCGGTCTTGTTTTCGTCATCGAGGTGGCTGCCGAACAGCCGGCCGGCAATAGGCAACTCCCCGAGCCCGGGGACCTTGTTCGCCGCCGAGCGTTCCTCGTTGCTGAGCAGGCCGGCCAGCACCTGGTTTTCCCCATCCTTGAGCCGAAGCACGGTCTGGGCGGAGCGGGTCCCGATGCGGTAGGCCACCGAACCGGCCTGGGTCTTGAGCTGATCGACGATGGTGCTCACCTCGAGCGCCACATTGATCGCCACCTCGCCGTCCACGTAGACCGTGGGCTCCACGTCCAGCTTGAGGCCCACATCGACGTAGGTGATCGACTCGGCCACGAAGCCTGTGGCGCTGGACGTGCTGGTGATGTTGGGCACGCGGTCCCCGATCAGGATTTTTGCCTTTTGCCGGTTGCGCACACGAATGCGTGGGTTGGCCAGGATTTCACCGTCGGAGTCCACCTTGCGGGCGTTGATGCTCGTGCTGCCTACCGACGCGCCGATGGTCCGGCCGGTGCGGTCCCGGCTCACGCTCCAGAGATCGGCCAGTGTCAGCCCGCTTTCGTTGGCGCCCAGGGGGGTCAGGCTGAGTTGGTCGGGCCAGCGGACACCCAGCTCCAGCAGGCGCTTGCGGTTGACCTCAAGCACCTCGACTTCCAGCATCACTTCGGGTTCGGCCACGTCGTGCGCCGCCACCAGCTTTTCGGCCAGGGCAATGGCCTCGGGCGTGTCGCGCATGACTAGCATGTTCAGCTTGTCGTCGGACACGAGGTCGCGCGTTTTCAGGATGGTCTTGAGCGTGGCCGCGACGGTCTTGGCTTCGGCGTTCGAGAGATAGAACACCCGGACCTTCAAGGGTTGGTATTCGCGCACCTTGGCTTGCGTGCTGGGGTGGATCAGCACGGTGTTGCCGTCCAGCACCTGCTGCTCAAGCTGGTTGGTGAGCAATGTCAGGCGGATGGCGGCGTCGATGGTGGAGTTCCTGAGGAAGATCGACGTCTTCTGGTCGAGCTTGACTTCCCGGTCGAAGAGGAAGTTGATGCCGGATGAGCGCGAGATCACCTCGAACACCGACTTCAGGGGCGCGTCCTTGAACTCGATGGTGATGGGCTTTCGAAAGGCGTCGCTGAGGTTTTGGCGGTTGCCGCCCCGTTTGTCAGCGTCGGCTTTGTCAAGCGCCTGGGCGATGCGCAAAGCATCGGGTTGGCGTGGGTCTTCGATCAGGATCTGCCGGACGTGGTTGCGTGCTTTGTCCCACTCCTTGCGCTCCATGGCGGCTTTGGCCGCGGCAGCCCACTCCCGGTGCCGGTCTTGTGTTTCCAGTGCATGCAGCAGGTCGCCCGAACGACCGGCGGCCCTGGACGTGGTGGGTGTACTCGTGAGTGCCTGGCGGGCCTGCTCGGTCTGACCGCGGTCCAGGGCCTGCTGCACTTGGGTGCGCTCTTGATGCGCGGCGGCGTCCTTGGCATTGGAGGTTGCCAGTCGGTAGCGGGCGGAGTCTGGCTCCAGCTGGCTGGCCTGCTCGAACCGTTGGGCGGCTTCGGCGTGCTGCCCGGCGCGGGTCAGGCGTTGGCCTTGAAAATTTTCCCATTGCGCCGCACAGCCCGAGAGCAGCACAACGATGGCCAGGCTCTGGCTGGCCCAGAGTGCGGTCAAACGACTCGGGGCCTTCATGGGGCTTCTCCGATGTACAGGGTCTGGGTTTGTTCGAGGGGCAGGTAGGTCAGTGTCATGTGGGGTGGTGCGATGCGTTCAACGCGGTAGCTCTGTGCAAACTGGCTGCCTTCACGGACGATGTGGCTGTGGTCCCCTCGGGCCAGATAGACCTCCCAGGCAGCGCCGTTCCATTGCTTTCCAAGCAGGGTGAATGGCAATGGTGGTGCGGTCGGCGGTGGTCTGACCGTGGGTTGTGGCTTGGGCGGGGGAGTCCAGTTGTGCTGGCCGAACAGGTCGATGGGTTGCTGGGTGGCCTGTTCCGCTGGAAGTGCTGCCCAGGCCTTGCGGTCCTGGATGGGCAGCAGCGCCACCACGTCCGTTGGCGGCTTCTGGTTTCGCTGGGGGCGGGGGGCGCCGACGACAGGTTTCACGATCCCGGCGTCCGCCTCGGGCGGTGGGGATTGCCAGGCGAGCAGAGCCGACAGCCCGAGCAGCGGCAACCACAGCCACCAACGGCGGTGCGAGCCTGTTGGTGCGGGTCTTGTGGTGGTGCTCAAGACCCCCTCCCGGGCTGGGTTGTCTTGATCGTCGGCGCCGTGGTGCCCGGCGAAACCCAAATGGACAGCTTGAGCGTGACCTCCGGGCGATCCTGCGCGACGCTCTCACGCTGGATGACGATCTGGTCGATGCTGAGACCGGGAAACTGCTGCAGGGCCTGCAGCATGAACGCTTTGAGTTGCGGATACCGGGCTTGCACGGGCAGCGTGACCTGCTGCTGTACCAGGCCCCCGAATCCTTGGGTGTCTTGCCGGAAATCGGCTTGCTGCAGGTCCAGCTGGTGTTGCGTGCCCAGGGCGTACAGCTGACGCACGATGCGATTGACATCGCCCTGGGAGTAGACGATGCGATGCAGGGCGGACAGGGTCTGTTGATCGGGCGACGCAGGGGTTTTTGGAGCCGCCGGCTGCCGTGCTGCCGCCGCGAGCGAGCTTCGCAATTTGCCGATGCGCACATGGGCCTGCTGCGACTGGGCCTCCACCTGCAGCCGCACCAGATGCGCGGCCGGCGCGATGACAACGGCGCCCGCCAGCAGCAGCACGCCCCAGCCGTGTCGCCACAGCCAGACCCCGGTGCGCAGGCGAAGGGATGCGCCCCAATGCATGATGAGTCTCAAGAGCCTTCCTTCAGCTTGAGCTGGAATGTCAGGCGAACCGGCCTGTTCGGGTCCTGGTCGTTGGTGCTGTGGCGGCGGTAACTGACATCGCCGAACACGCCTTGGTGGGCCAGGTCGCCCGCATAGGCGATCACGTGGTCGATGGAGGTGGATTCGGCTTCGATGGTCAGCACGCCATGGCCGTCGGGTTCGAGCCGCAGGATGGCGATCTGGGGGGGCGTGAGCTGCTCGATGGTGGCGAACACCTTTGGCCACGGCGTGTTCAGTCGCTGTATGACGCGGTTGATGCCTTTGCGGGTGTCTGGCGGCAGTTCCGATGCCTGGTCGGAGGTGCTCGAAACTTCGCGCATTGATCGGGTCGCGGCATGGGCGATTTGAGTTTGCAGCGCAGACTCGGTGTCGCTCAACGCCCGAAGTTGGCCCAGGGCGTGCCAGCTTTCCACGGTGGCCCAGCCCGCCAGCGCGAGGGCCACCAGCAGGACCAACCAGGACATCGACTGGCGACGGCGGAGGCTTGCATGCCCCCACATCCGCAGGGACGGGGAAGCCTCGAACCGGATGGCGTGGTTTTTCAAGGCTGGACTCCCATGTTGAGCAACCGAACGGCGGCACGCAGATGGCTGGACGCCTCATCGGGTGGCGGGTCTGCCTCGGGGCCCTGCGGGCTTTGGTTCCATGCGTGCTGCAGTTTTTCGTCGGCCCATCGCAGGTTGCGTTGGCCGGGGCTCTTGTGGTGTGTCGTCCCCAGATGCAGCCAGTGCAAGGTTTCGTCAGGCCAGGCCGTTCTCAGGCGCTCGCGCTGCCATTCGTCCACCAGGGGCTGTTCGATCAGGGGCGTGGATGCTTGTCCGCTGAGCCTCCAACTGCGCAGGTGCAGATGCCTGCCACGGCGCCGGTAGACGATATGGGCTTCGAACGGCGTCGTGATGGCGCACCAGCCGTCGCGCACGCCCCTGGCGTCAAGGCGGGCAGCTCCAAGCGAGAAGGGAGAGCTGACGATCGGCGCTTTGCCCATGGCGCTGAACAAGGTCCGTGGCAGCGCCTGGCAGACAAATGGCCGATCGGCTCGCCAGTCTCCTTGCACGACCCAGTCCCTCTCGTGATTCATGGCGCCCAATCGCTGGTGGGCATGGGCGCGGGCCACGCTCGCCAACTCGGTCAGACTGCGAACACCCTCTGGAACGGGCTGCAGCCACAACGGCATGACCGAGCTGCCGATCACCCACAAGGCCCGGCTGGAAGCCGTTGGCGAGAGCAGCTCGGCCCATGCGGCGGACTCAACCGGCGCGTGTCCGGGGATGCATGTGATGGGCTTGCCGACGTGGGTGTCGGTCCATGCGGTCGAGTGGGGGGCGACGACGACAACCCGCGAAGGGGCATCAGATGGAAAGCGTGACACGGCGCACCTCCTCCAATGTGGTCAGGCCTTTTCTGACCAGCGTGAGGGCTGAGCCCTGCAAGGTGGCGAACCCGCGTTGTCTTGCGTGGTCCTTGATCCGTTTGACGGGCGCGCCCTGAACAATCAGTTCGCGCAGTTCGTCGTCCAGCAGCAGGATTTCCGCAATGGCGCGACGGCCCCGGTAGCCGGTGCCGCGGCAGTCCCCGCAGCCGCACCCTTTCATGAATTGATAGGCCTGCGCCTGCTCGTCGCTGAGCGCGAAGCGTCGCAGGTCCGCAGCATCGGGGACATAAGGCTGGCTGCAGTTCGGGCAGTTGATGCGGATGAGGCGCTGCGCCCAGATGCCATTGAGGGCCGAAGCCAGGGCGTACGGGTCCAGCCCCATGTGGGTGAACCGTCCGAACACGTCAAAGACGTTGTTGGCATGGACTGTGGTCAGCACCAGATGACCGGTGAGTGCTGACTGCACGGCGATTTCAGCGGTTTCTTGATCCCGGATCTCGCCCACCATGATCTTGTCCGGATCGTGGCGAAGGATCGACCGCAGGCCCCGCGCAAAGGTCAGGCCTTTTCGCTCGTTGACCGGTATCTGCAGCACCCCGGGCAACTGGTATTCGACGGGGTCCTCGATGGTGATGATCTTGTCCTGTCCGGTGTGGGTCTCGGTCAGGGCGGCATAGAGCGTGGTGGTCTTGCCGGAGCCGGTGGGGCCGGTCACCAGCAGCATGCCGTAGGCCGCCTGGGTCAGTTCTCTCAGCAACTCAATGGACCCAGCGTCGAATCCGAGCGCGTCCAGGCTGAGCCTGCCATGGGCTTCCACGATCGCTTGTTTGTCCAGAATCCGGATCACGGCATCTTCGCCATGGATGCTGGGCATGATGGAGACACGAAGGTCGATCAGGCGTTCCTGTGCCTGAACCTGGAAGCTGCCGTCTTGCGGGACCCGTCGTTCAGCGATGTCCAGGTTGGCAATGACCTTGATGCGGGAGATGACCTGTTCGGCCAGTTCCTTGCCGGGCGTTTGCTTGATTTCGTCCAGGACGCCATCGATCCGGTACTTGATGCACAGACCCGAAGCCATGCACTCAAGGTGAACGTCGCTTGCCCCAGAGCGCAGTGCGTCGTAGAGCGTGGAACTGACCAGTCGGACGGCCGGGCTGGTGGCCTCGGCCACCGAGGCCAGAGAGAGGATTTGCACGCCGGACAAGCGCTCCGCTGTGTCCAGGGCCTCGGTCTCCGTGCCGAGTTGGTCCATGGCGCGCAGGGAGGACTCCTGCAGGTGCAGATAGGCATGGATGTCTTCGGCCGTGGCGAGTGTGTGCTCGATGGCGCTTTGGGCGGCGTGTTCGAGTTGCACCAGAACGGACGTTTCAAAGGGGTCCGTCGTGACGGCGATCATTTTTCCGTTGATCGCGTCTGACATGAGGAGCGCACGTCGTTGTTGCGCCAACGTCAGTGGCCACGCCGAAAAAGCCGGTTCGAGCGCCTGCAGCCCGGCGCTGTCCAGCATGCGCAGGCCAAAGGCCCTGGCCAGCTCTTCGCACGCCTGGCGCACGGATATCCCTGCGTCGGAGGACATGACGTCCAGCAAGGGGCGCCCCTGTCTTTGGGCCACCTCGCGGTAGCGCCGAAAGTCCGGCGTTCGGGGCGGAGTGTTGAAAAGGGGAGCGGCTGGATCGGTCACTGCAGGCTACCTGCCAAGTCAAAAACGGGGATGTACAACAGGATCACGATCAGACCGATGACCACGCCGATGATGGCCATGAGAATGGGCTCGAAGGCCTTGGTGAACCGGTCGATCCAGCGGGCGGTCTCGGCTTCATGAAAGGCGGCGGCTTTGCCCAGCATGGTTGCCATTTGCCCGCTGCGTTCGCCGACTCTCAACAGCCGGGATGCCACCATGGTGGAGAGACCGTTGCTCTCCAGGGCGGTGGTCAATGGCGTGCCTTCGGTGACCTGTTGCCGTACGGCATCCCAAGCCACATGTCTTTTGGGTGTCAGGACCGCGCTCGCGAGTTGCATGGTCCGACCAATGGGGATGCCTCCTTCGAGCAGCATGCTCAGGGTCAGGTACAGCCGCGAGAGTTCCAGGATCTCGAGTCGGGGGGCGGCCCCGGGCAGCATGCTCAGTGCCTGCCACCATTGACCCGATCGCCGTAGGCGGACGAAGTACATGGCCCCGAGGGTGAGGACGGTTCCGACGAGAACCAGGGCCATTGCCTGGTGTCCGGCGATCCATTCCCCTGTATGGAGCAGCCACATGGAGGCCCATGGAAGGTCGCGCCCCGACCCTTGGTACACCGAGGAGAACTTTGGAACGACGTAGCCCAGAAGAAACAAGGCGACACACGCCCCAACCACCGACAGGATGATGGGATAGATCGCAGCGCCAATGATCTTGTGGCGCAGACCTTGTAGCTGGGTTTCATAGTGGATGTAGCGTTGCAGTGCTTTGGGGAGATCACTGGTGTCCTCCGCCGATTGCACGATACCCACCAGAAGTGCGGGGAAAACGCCAGACTGATGTTGCATGGCTTGTGACAGCCGCTGGCCTTCCTGCAGGTGGGACAACAAGCGCTGCAGGACCCGCTGGCCTTGCGGACGAACGGTCCGTTCGAGCAATACCTCCAGAGCTTCTGCAATACCCAGACCCGCACCAACCAGCGCATGCAACTCTTGAACGAACAGCAACAGGTTCAGTTCAGAATGGGCTGATCGGGCTCCGAAACCCTTGAGTACGGCGGAGGCCGGGCGCAGACTCAATAGGGTGAGTTGGCGCGCGACCGCTTGTTGCCGGGCATCGATTTCATCGATGGCGTCAATCTCAAGGCTGATGATGCGTTGTCCGGAATCGAGGGCACGCACCTGGTACCGATTGCCATGCATGGCCGGGCCGTCAATGGCTGGTCACATCGGCGGCATCACCCATACCACCTGGTTGACCGTCTTTTCCCAGGCTGATGATCTCAAGGTCCTGTTCTTGTGAGCCTGGGTTGCGGTAGATGTAGGGACGGGACCAAGGGTCTGCAGGGACTGCCTTCTCCAAATAAGGGCCGTTCCATTTGCGCGCCAGTGCGGAGTCAGCCGGCGGGCGCATGAGCGCGTCCAACCCCTCTTGGGTCGAGGGATATTGCCCGACATCGATGCGATAGGTGTGCAGGGCCTTCATGAACCCCTCGATTTGTGACTTGGCCACGGCCTGTTCTGATCTGCCAATCTGTTTGAAGTACCTTGGTCCGACGTAAGCAGCCAGCAGCCCGATGATCGCAATGACGACGAGCAGCTCCAACAGAGTGAATCCACGAGGTTGGCGGCGAACGAGATACATGGTGCAGGGTGGTTCAATCGGGTTGACTCGGCCGCACACGGTGGCGATCCACTCGGGCGAGGACGGAGGGGACATAGATAAGGGTTTCGTTGTAGGCGGGAATCCGCATGCCATGACGCTGCACCGCGTTGCGTCCCGCGTTGTAGGCGGCCAGGGTGAGCGCCCAATTGTTGTTGTGGGCCTGGAGCAGGTCTTTGAGGTGGCGAATGCCGAAGTCCAGGTTCTTTTCGGGCACATGCAACTCGCGTGGGTCTCGCATGCCATAGGCCCTCGCGGTGTCTGGCATCAGCTGCATCAGGCCCCTTGCACCCTTGGGCGAAACCGCGCGTGGGTTGAAGGACGACTCGACATCGATCAAGGCCAGCACCAGGGCCGGATCCATGCCATGCCGCTGGCTGATGCGCTCGACCAGAGGCCTGACCGCCTGGGCCTCGATCAAGGCTCGCCGCTGCGCAAGGGGTTGGTCGCGCTTAGCTTCCGCTGCTGGATTCGAGCCCGGTGGTTTTATGGGGCCAATCTGCGTGAGCTGGTAGTCGGGCCCTGTCGGGTGACTGGCCCAATGGGGCTGCCCTTGGTGGTCAATCTTGACGTAGGTCTGGGCATGCCCCACGCCACTCAGGAGCATTGCAGTCAGGGCCAGACCCATTCCCACCAGAACTCTGTGGGGCACGGGTGGATTCCTGTGGCAGGACCACAGCGGCAGATGCATTGCTTTCACTCCCTGCTTTCTACTTGTCGCCCCTCTGGGCAGAGAGGTTCATGCGCTGCTCGAACCGATGTAACGCTTATGGCCAAATGCAACTTGACCGTTTGATGTGTTGCAAATTGTGTTGCTTATGGTAGCAGTTTGAAAAAGCGCATACCAAGACGCGAAACTCTCCGGCGTCTGCTTGAAGCGCGGCGCGATAAATGAGCCTCCGTAAGCGCGATAAATAGATGCTGGTGATGCTTTCGCGACGGGAAAGATAATTCTCCGTCAGAAAACACTGCCCCCCCCCGCTACACCTCGGCCGAGATGTAGGTCAGGTTCGGTGCCTCGCCCTCGATCACTCCATTGCGGACGAAAACTCGGTCATTCACCACCGCAGCGCCACGGGCATGCAGCTGGCCGCCTCCGGGCAGCTCCACGGTTGCCACATCCCCATCGACAGCGATCACGGTGCCTACCAGAAGCGGCCGGGGCGGCAGCAGTGCCAGGAATCGGGCGTAGGGGTTACTCAACATGGGTCTCGACCACCAGGGTTTGGCTGAGCATCGGAAACTCCGGCATCTTCACCGCCGTATTGCGCACGATGCCAAGGTGCGGCCCGTCCTCGTCGACGAAGCGCAGCACCTTGCCCGGCAAGATGATCCCCGTCTCCGGAAGCACCATGGTCTGCACTGAAAAGTGCTCCTGCAGGCCGGTGTCAGACAGCACCCCCCGCCCGCACTGAATGTGGGCCTCGGCGGCGGTGATCAGCGGGTGTAGGACCTGCGGCGCGACCTTGTCGCCCGCCGTCCCAGTCCTGTCGACTGGGCCAAAGACACCCTTGCCCACGCCGCCCACGAACACCCGGTTGTACCGAGGCCGCATCACCTCTTCGACGTTCACGACCGCCGCCACGGCTGCCGGCAGCTCAATGTCGGGCGTCAGCAGGGTCGCCCAGTCCCACGGCGCCTGTGGGTACAGCGGCAGCACGCGCAGCACCTTGTCTGTCGTGTGCGGATGGATGTAGGCCCTGGCCGCCTCTGCGATGTATCGCAGCGCACCGATGTACGAACCTCGGAACAGAAACGCGTCGGCCGCCACCAACCAATCCTGGATCTGCCAGTCGAGGGTCCAGCCGAGGCTCACCCCGTTGACCGTGAGCACGTCGTCCATGAGCTGCTGGGCCGTGCGTGGCGCCGTGTTCCCGAACGACAGATCCACGTCGTCCAGCTCGGCCGCCCGGCCCAGGCCCCGCACCGCAATGCGCGATTCCGGGAACGATTTATCACGCCCCATGCTGTCGATCGCCAGCCGATACGACACGCCGTTGACGACGCATTCAACCTCCACGCGCTCATCTGGCGCCGACCGCAGCAGGTGCGCCCGGGCGCTGCTGTGCAGCGACGCCGACCACCCGAAGGTCCAGGAATCCTTGTCAATGTCCAGGGTGAAGCTCTCCGCCTTGAACTCTGTGCCCGCCGGAAGGCGGTAGAGGGTGACGCTGTTGTGAACCACGTAGCAACTCCTGACAGGGATAACGATGCCGGCGGTAACCGGAGGCATGCACACATGCCCGAAAACCAGATCCACCGGTCCGCCCTCGTAGGCCGGGCAGGCGAACACCAGGTCGAGCGAGATCTCGCGACCTTCACCTTCTTCGCCACCTGGTGGCACGTAGATGGTTCGACCGGTGGGAATGGCTTGGGCCCGCTGCCAGCGAGCCACAAGGGCGCGCTGTGCAGGCGTGGCCACCTGGTGCGGTGCGAGCAGCGCGCGCGCCAGGGTCTGCCCTTGCTGCAGGCGTAGCAAGGGCGCCACCTGCAGGCCGTGGGCCACCTGGTGGGGCGCTAAAAGCGACACAGCCAAGGGAATGGAGCCTTGCCAGCCGATGGCTTTGAGTACTTCGACCGGGGTGCACACCTGATGGACCAGCCGGACCGCCGCGCTCACCGTGGTGCCCGACTGCCCGCGCACGCGGGCCTCGTGCTGCACCGGGGCGGTGGTGTTCCAGCCGGTGGCGGGGGCGCCTGCGCTTGAGGTTGCGGCCTGCCACTGGGCAGCGTGCTGGTGGTCGATATGCGTGGGCGGCACCCAGGCAGCGATGGCTTGCGCCTCGGCGGGTACCGCCACCTGGTGGCGCAGGCCGCGCGCGGCGCTCACGGTGTGAGGGAGGCGGTTGTCGTAAGCCGCCGTGGCCTGCACCACCGTGCTGCCGAACATCACGGTGATATCGGCAGTGAGCGGCAGGATGGGCGCGGAACCACCGTCGTCGCCGAATACCAAGTCGATCGACCCGCCCGCGTAGACCGGACGGCTGAAGACCAGATCGAGCGCGCTCATTCCGGCTCCATGAGCGAGCAGTTGATCGTGACGAGGCCGCCCACATACATCTGCATGCTGGGCACGGGCTGGCCGTCGCTGACGATCACCTGGGCGCCGCTGCCTGGCAAGCCGGCGGACATGTCCATGACGGCCACGCCCGCCCCGTCAACGAACCTCGCCCAAACCGGCAGGCCCGACACCGCGACATTGGCCTCCAGCGTGCAAGTCAGGATCGCGTAGGTGGCGTGCAGCGCGAACGACACCGGGCCGAACGCGCCAATCAACAGCGGCGGTTCCGCACTGGGCTCACCTGTTGCGGGTCGGGTGCTCCCGAAGATGTGCACCGCCCCGCCGCCACCGGCGTCGATGTGGTCGCGGATGGCCAGCAGCTTGGCGCGGCGAACGGCAAGCGTCAGGCTCATGGTGCTGGAGTGGGCAGGACGATGTCGGTCTCGATCACGCCGCCATATTGCCCAGTGTGGTCGAAGGCCGCCACGTAGTAGGTGCTCGCGCGCAACCCGTGGAACTGCCACTGCCCCGTGGTGGCAGGGGTGGACCACCCAACGCGCTGCAGCCTGCCAGTGAACTGGTCGTGGATGTGCACGCGGTAGCTGCCCAACGTGTTGCTGGGCGTGCCGATCTTGCTGGTGGAGCCGACCGGCGTGCTGTACGCCCCGTTTTCGATGCTGGCGTGGACGCGCCTCCGAGTGCGTGCGATGACAGCCATCAGCGCCACTCCTCGGACAACATGAACGCGGTCATTCCGGTGATGGTGCCGCCGTAGTTGATCTTGACCATCAACATGGTGGCACCGCTGCTGGCGTATTGCACTTTGTGGCGGTCGAAAACCAACGAATCAGCACCCACAAACGGCTCGCCGAGTCCGGGGACGGTCCCACGCACGCCCGACGATACCCCGCGGATGTACAGGTCAAATGCCACCACAAAATTGAGAGCGTCGGTGGGAACGCCTGCCGCGTTGTCCCCATGCCCACCGCTTGGCCTGAACGGCGAGCCGATGGCAAATGGCTCCGGGTTTCCGACCCCCGCCGCGTCGGAAAAAATTACCCCGTAGCCTGGCGTGGCCGGTGTGCCTGTCAACTGAAAAATGCTGAATGCGCCGTTCTGTACATTGGTCACTGCCGAGCCGTTGGTGGCGGCAATCACCGTGAAAAGTGCATCCCCAGGGAGATACGGCTCTCCGTCGAAGAGGCAGATGCTTGGTTGAAATTTCACGGCCCCCGGGTCCGCCACAAAAAGCCACAGATCGCGGTCGGTGCCCACGAGAACCCAGTGCTTGGCCGCGACCGTATTCGCACCTTTAAATGCCGCCAAGCCGCCAGAGACCTGCGCGTCAAGAGGCGCGCGCGCGGTGAAGGCGTCTACAGAAGTCGCGCCTCTGACAGCCAGAACCCGTGCGTATGACACCGTCGCCGGCGCTGAAGCCGTGTCATCGACACGAAGCTGGACGTCGTTGGCGCCCACAGCGGATCGGCCAAAGATCGCCTTGGTTGCGCTACCGTCTGCATACAGCTCCACCCACCCCAAAGGCGCCCTGCGCGCATCGGTGGCGGTGTAGCTCCCATCTGCAACACCGCCAGCAGGGAACGTGAAATGGTTGGCATCCACCAGAGCGGGCTGCTTGTCGCCGTTGAGCGCAGGCGCAGATGCCCCGGTGATGCGCACAAGCTGAGCGGGGCCGCAGCTGTAGGCGTGGGTCGGGCACTGCACAGTGGCAACGCCAGAGGCCACCGTGATGGTGGTGATGGCCTTGACGTTGAACCCGTCCTTCAAGCAGGCACGCAGGAGGGCGATCTTGCTGCCGGCCACGTTATCGAGGACCGGCGCGCCAGTCTCGGTGCTATCGAATCGAATGGGCAGGCTCATGGTGTGTCCACGTCGGCGATGTAGGCCAGGGTTGCGGAGTCGTCCAGCACAGCAGCAGCGCCAGGCAGCACGGACCGGGTGAACCAGGCTGGGCCGCCCGCGGCTTCGGTTTCCCAAAGCAGCACGTTGCCGGCGCTGCGCCCGCCACCCCAGCCACCGGGGGGGATCGACCAGTAGGGCACGCTGGTCTGCGGGTTGATGGCCTCGATCACGTTTGCGATGGAGACGTTCGACAGCACAAGGCCAACGTTTTCGCCGTAGACGTTCACCTGGGTAATATTGCTCTGCAAGATCGCGTACCAGCGTTCCTTGATCGAGCCTCGGTTTGTGGTCGTGATCGGGAAGTCCACCTCGTTGTACGCGGCAGCGATCCCGGCGCCTGCCTTGGTTGCGTCCCAGCTGCCGGCCCACGTTGCGCGGTCTGCATAGCCGTGCACCCGGGCGAACTTGTCGCCCTGGCGCAGCTTGCTGCTCAGGTAGCTGCCGGGCACCGGGAAGTTGTGGGTCAGCGCGCCGCTGAAGAGCACCGTGCCGTCAATGTCGGCCTTGGTCACTTGCAGCTCGTCCTGAATGCGGAATGTGGCAGACAAGGGCAGCGCGTAGGCGCTAATGTCAGCACCCACCAGCACCGTGACGTTGCCGGCGTTGCGGTCCACCTCGTAGAGCGTACCGGGCAGGCGTGTGCCCACCGAGTCGCGCAGCACCGCACTGGAGATGCGCTGTTCGCCCACGTGGTACGGCGTGCCCTTGACCACAGGGTCCGGCAGCACGAACACGTCGGTGTGGTGCACCAGGGCACCGCCGCCCACGTGCACCATGGGCACGAGGCCGTCGATGGGCAGGCCCGAGGGGTCCACACCCAACAGCTCCGGGTCGATGGGGATGTATTGCAGAAACACCGCGTTATAGGTCACCTCGTCGGCGCGCACCGGGGTGCCCTCAAGTTCGCCCGGTCCGACTCCTGCCACGGCCCACGCGGCCACGCCGCGCACGCTGTCAACAAGGCCCTCGAAGTCGCCCGATAGCACGCCGGCGCTGTCGGCGGTGCCCACCTCGGTGCCGGCCTGCAGCTGAAACTGCCCGGCCTGGATCGGGGCGCTCGCGACGCGGAACACGCCGCCCAGCAGGTCCAGCGAGCCGCGCG
>Ga0209343_10000640_pt1 | contig 48737 bp, 61 predicted proteins | sample RifCSPlowO2_02_FD_184026 | JGI IMG/M metagenome (GOLD analysis project Ga0209343, IMG submission 184026) | Groundwater microbial communities from Rifle, Colorado - Rifle CSP2_plank lowO2_0.2 (SPAdes) (version 2) | ecosystem: Environmental > Aquatic > Deep subsurface > Groundwater | place...
ATTCATGATTTGGATTCTATCCATTACATCTTGGGAGTCAAGCCATGTCCCGGTGGTTACACACGCAGACCAGCATTTCTCTTGCGCTGGCTATGCAGGCACTGCAGGCCGCGCTGAACGAGGCCGAGTCGCTGGAGGTGAAGGTCAGTATTGCGATCCTCGACGCTGCGGGGAATCTGCTGCATATGGCCCATATGGATGGCGCACCAGGCCTGAGTAGGGAGATTGCCCGACGCAAGGCCGCCACTGCAGTCGCTTTTGGTGTGCCCACCGCGGCCTGGGAGGAGCGCTTGCAACAGTGTTCGCCAGCGGTACGTCAGGGATTGCCGTTGCAGGAAGGGCTTGCACTTTTCGGCGGAGGAGAGCCGTTCCTGGTTTTCGGCTGCGTAGCCGGGGGCATCGGTGTATCGGGGGCTTCAGAGCAATTGGACACTCAATGCGCGCAGGCCGCCGTGCGCTGTGTGGAAGGACTGCTGGCAAGCAATTGAAATTATCGTGGCACTAGCAGTCAAGGGATGGGCAGTCTTGGACAAGACCCGGGCTTATACCTAAGTTCCTAATAGGGGTAAGCAGAGTGTTGCGCTGGATGCCACCGCTACCCAAGCGAGCATCGCTCCATTGAAATATAAGGTCGCCGCATATGATCAATATCGAAACGCCCACCTACTACACAGCCACCAAGAAATACGACCTCAGCTTCCCCATGCTGGAGGCGGATATCGAGGCCGACGTTGTGGTGATAGGGGGGGGCTTCTCCGGTATCAATACCGCGCTGGAGCTGGCGGAGAAGGGCATTACCAACATCGTCGTGCTGGAAGGGCGCTACCTCGGCTTCGGCGGCACCGGTCGCAACGGCGGGCAGATCATGGCGGGTATCGGCCATGACCTGGAGAAGATTCGCAAGGATGTCGGCGAAGAGGGCCTGCGCGCGATCTTCGAGATCAGCGATCAGGGTGCCGAGATCATCAAGAGTCGGATCGAGAAGTACGGCATAGACGCCGACTTCTGCCACGGTTACGGCTACATGGGCTTCAACGCCCGTCAGGAGAAGACCCTGGCGGCCTGGGAGAAGGAATTCAAGGCGCTCAGCCCGCAGCATGAAATCCGTCTGCTGGTGGGGTCCGAGGTTAAACAGATCATCGGCTCCGACGCCTACAGCAGCGCGCTACTGCATATGGGGGCAGGCCATGTGCACTCGCTCAACCTGCTGCTGGGCGAAGCCAAGGCGCTGGCCAGCCATGGGGTGAAGATCTTCGAGTACAGCCCCGCTCTGGAAGTGACCTATGGCGAGCGCGTCACCGTGCGCACGGCCAAGGGCTCGGTCAAGGCCAGCAAGCTGCTGTGGGCCTGCGACAGCTTCCTCAACAAGCTGGAGCCGGAGCTGCACAAGACCACCATCAACACCTTCGCCTTCCAGATGATGACCGAGCCGCTGTCGGATGAGCTGGTCGAGCGCATCAGCCCGATCCGCGGGGCTTACAGCGATATCCGTCCGGTCATCGATTATTACCGGGTGACCAGGGAGAACCGCCTGCTGTTTGGCTCGGCGACGCCTCTGGTTGAGCATATCCCCGGCGATCTCAAGGCCTGGAACCGCAACTTGATGCTGAAGATTTTCCCCTACCTCAAGGACGTGAAGATCGACCTGGCCTGGGGCGGCCCGATGGCCTGCAGCCCCAACCTGTTTCCCCAACTCGGCTCGCTGCCGCAGCACCCGAATGTGTTCTTCGTACAGGGCTATTCCGGCTTTGGCGTCACCCCCAGCCACATCATCTGCAAGGTACTGGCCGAGGGCATGAGCGAGGGGTCGGCGCGTTACGACCTGATCAGCTCGGTACGGCGCAGCCAGGTGTTCGGTAAAGACCAGATCCGTCCGCTGCTGCTCACCGCCGGCAAGTCCTGGCATCAGCTGTCCGGCTACTGGACCGGCCGGCGCTGATTTATCCACTCACTGCATTTTCAGAGGAAAGGCATATGACACCTATCAAGCAAGGCACCACCCTCACCGAACTGGACGCATGGGGCACCGTGGCCGACCTGGGTTCGGAAATCCTTGAAGGCGAGGGCAAGGCCTTCGGCAAGATGACCTTCGGCGGCCCGACCGATGCGGTAAGCGCCGGCTATTTTGCTGTGACCAAAAGCAAATTCCGTATGGTCTACCCGTTCAATGAGCAGGCCACCGTGGTGTTCGGCGAAGTCATCCTGACCGACGAAGGCACCGGCCAGAGCACCCGCTACAAGGCCGGCGACAGCTGGTTCGTAACCAAGGGCACCTCGGTGCTCTGGGACGTACTCAGCGACAGCTTCACCAAGCACTATATGGCGGCTGTGTAATTTCTCCGCCCGGCCCCTGTCAGCTTCCGTGGCTGTCAGGGGCAAACCGAGTGTTCTTCCTATGCAAAGTACGGAACTGGGGCAGCGTTGCCTGAACACCTTCACTCAGCTGATACCGGCTTCCGGTTGCGTGTTTTACCGCATCGCAGCGCAGCTTGAACCGCACGACTTCCTGCTGCAGAAGATGCACTCGGACATGCATGAGCGCTATCTGTCGCAGTACCGGCGAGTTGACCCTTTGCAACCACGCAACTGTCAATTGACCGGCCACAGTGTGGTGCCGCTGCGCCTGGGCATGAGTGCGCAGGATGACCTCTCCAATCGCCGCTATGACGGTTTCCTCCAGAGCTATGGAGTCGTCGATGTCGTCGAGGTACTGGCCTTCGAGCAGGGGCGTCCAGTAGCCGGAATCTCGCTGTTGAGAGGGTGTGATCTAGGCGTGTTCGGGCCGCATGAGCTGGAGCAATTACAAGCTCTGCAAGGCATGTTCGAGCTCGCCGTGGCCCCGCGACTATCTTCTACCCCAACCTTGCAGCTGACTTCGCGGGAATGGCAGGTGGCGGAGCTGCTGCGGGCCGGTCGCAGCAACAAGGAGATCGCACGCCAGCTCGGCGTCGGCCTGCCTACCGTCAAGACTCATCTGATCAACCTGTTTCGCAAGGTAGCCGTCAGCAACCGTACAGAGCTGGTGGCGACACTTTTTCTCTGAGTCTCTCACTGCGTAATGCCGTCGCTGCCCTGTCAGCTAGGTGCAACGCCGCGGTATCGGCCTATCGACGTCCTCCACCCGGCTGATTACATGCAGATCAGCGGATTTCCGTGCAGCGAAACGGCAGAGGGTTAGGCAGGTCATCAATCGCGAACTATAACGTCTTCTCAACCATCTGGTTGATAGTCCAGCGACGTCCTAGAGCGCACCATCCAAGCTCCACTCACCACTCGAGATACCCCCATGAGCACAAAATCCGATTGGATCACCGTAGGTGCCTTGGCCGATGGTTTTGCCCCGGCCGCGTTCATTCTGCCGAACCTGGCTGATCTTGCAGGCAAGAGTTTCACCCTGAACTTCGCCAACGGCTGGCAGATCACCCACCAGTTCGAGGCCGAGCGCCTGAGCTGGGTTGCCGCCGATGGCCACTCGCAAGGCAGTGCCCCCTATCGCGCTACTTCGGTACGCCCCGGCATCTACCTAGTGGACTTCCTGAAAAACGAAAATGGCCAGAACTGGTCCATCAGCCTGGTGCTAGATATCGACAGCGCCTCTTTTACCGCGGTGATCGGACGTCTGCCCGTCGAGCAGACCACCCACGAAGGGCTTTACCACCGTGCATTGGCCGGCAAGCAACTGACCGGCGTGGAAGTCGAGTTCTTTCACGGCAGTCTGGATAAGCCGTGGCAAGAGGGTGCCTGCCCCCATGCGCTGACACACGAACTGGTCGGCCTGCGTAACCTGTATCGCTACAGCCCGACAGAAGTGTACGAGCACATCTACCTCAACGAGAACTTCTACAGCTGGCAGTGCATCAAGGGCGTAGAAGCCGGCCTGTGCGACACCGACCGCTGCCACTACTACAAGATCGCAGATGAGCTGTACCTATTTGTCTGGCGCGAGAAGATCGTACCGACCCTCGGCCTGGTGATGATCGACATGGCCAACCACCGCAGCGATGGCAAGATCTTCGGTTATGCCGGTGGCGGTTTCGACGAGCTATCCAACTTCCCGGTTGCGTCCTATTGCAGCGTGCTGAACCGCACCGAGTACCCTGATGAGTGAACCGAAGACCATCGTCATCACCGGTGCTGGCACGGGCATCGGCGAGGCCTGCGCGCGGCGCTTGGCTCGCGAAGGTCACAACCTGGTGCTGATCGGTCGCCGCCGCCAGCCGCTGGAACGGGTCGCCGGGCAAACCGGCGGCCTGGTGCTGGTCGGCGATGCGGCCAGCGGTGCGGCCTGGAGCGGCTTCATCGACGAGATTCGTGCCCGCTTCGGCGGTATCGACGCACTGCTGGCCTGTGCCGGCGGCCATGGCCTGGGTACGGCCACCGAGACCTCGGACGAGGTCTGGCAGGGGGCGATGCGCAGCAATCTCGACAGCGCCTTCCACAGCGCCCGTGCCTGCCTGCCGCTGCTGATCGAGCGGCGTGGCAGTATTGTCCTGCTTGGTTCCATCGCCTCGCTGGCCGCTGGCCCGCAGGTGTGCGGCTATACCACCGCCAAGCACGCGCTGATCGGCCTCAACCGCTCCCTGGCGCGGGACTATGGCCCGCTGGGCGTGCGGGTCAATTGCGTCTGTCCGGGTTGGGTGCGTACACCGATGGCCGATGAGGAAATGCAGCCGCTGATGGCGCATTTCGGCGAGGACCTCGACGCCGCCTACGCCCGGGTGACCGCCGAGGTGCCGCTGCGTCGCCCGGCCAGCGCCGAGGAGATCGCCAGCGTCTGCCGTTTCCTGATCAGCGACGAGGCTTCGATCATTACCGGTGCCAGCATCGTCGCCGATGGCGGCTCCAGCATCGTCGACGTACCGACCCTGGTTTACGACCGATTGGGAGGTGCCTGATGGCCACAAGGTTCGATTTCTCCGGCCAGACCGTGCTGGTCACCGGCGGTGCCCAGGGCATCGGCCGAGGCATTGTCGAGGGCTTCGCCGCCAGCGGGGCCAGGGTACTGATTGCCGACCTGCAGCTGGAGCCCGCGCAAGCGCTGGCAAGCGAGCTGCAGGGCAGAGGCTACGAGGCGCAGGCGCTGGGAATCGATCTGGCCGACGAGGCGGCCATCGCCACTTTGCTGGCCGGGCTAGAGCGTCTCGATATCCTGGTGCACAACGCCGGTTACTTTCCGTTGACGCCATTCACCGAGATTACCCCGGCGATTCTGCAGCGCACCCTGGCGGTGAATCTCAGTGCGCTGTTCTGGCTGACCCAGGGCGCGCTGCCGTTGTTCGAACGCCAGGGCAGGGGGTGCGTGCTGGTCACCTCTTCGGTCACCGGGCCGCGGGTGGCCTACCCGGGGCTGAGTCACTACGCGGCATCCAAGGCTGGGGTCAATGGCTTTATCCGCAGCGCCGCACTGGAACTGGCCAAGCGCAAGGTACGAGTCAATGGGGTCGAGCCGGGCATGATCCACACCCCGGCCATGGGCAATCTGGGCGATGGCGCGCACAGCGCCGACATCGCCCGTGGCGTGCCGCTGGGCCGTCTTGGCGAGCCCGAGGATATCGCCGCCGCCATGCTATTTCTCGCCTCGGACGCGGCCAGCTATATCACCGGCCAGACCATCATCGTCGACGGCGGCGCAACGCTGCCGGAAACCCAGGCAGCGCTGGGTTGAATCACCCGCTGGCGGTAATCGAAAGCCCTGGATGCCCTGAGCATCCGGGGCTTTCAAATTGCTCAATGCGCTGAACCGGGCCAATCGATAAAGGCTCCGGCCCGGTAATCCTTGGGCGATTGTTCGAACTGTTTCTTGAACGCGCGGCTGAAGTGCGCCGAATCCGTGAAGCCCCACTTATAGGCGATGGCAGTGATCGACTCGCGCTTGAGGTGGGGGTTGCTCAGGTCGCTGGCGCTGCGCTGCAGGCGAGTGCGCTGGATATAGCGGCAGACGCTGTCACCCTGTTCTTCGAACAGCCGGTAGAGCTGGCGTACGGAAATGTGCAGGCGGTTGGCTAGAGTCACGGGGTTCAGGTTGGGCTGGGTCAACGATTCTTCGATCAACTGCTGGGCCTGGCGGCGCAGGCTGTTGCCCGCTATCGAATCGGCGATCTCCGCCTGGCGTTCACGCTGCTCCAGCGCCGGGCCGAGCAGGCTGGTGAAGGCCGACAACATGGCTTCGGTCTCATTGTTGTCGGTTTGTGTACCTTCCTCGTTCATGTACAGCTGGTCGACCAGCAAGCGCAGCATGCGACCGCTGGTGCAATGGGCAGAAGCCTTGCCGAATAGCGGGCGAGGGCACTTGAAGGACTTCAGCACCTCCTGGCGTGGCAGATGCAGTGAGACGTGCTCGATCAGGCCGAGGGGGGTGATCTCGCAGGTGCCCACCGAGTCCATCAGCACCAGGTCGCCGGAGCTGAGGTGCAGGGTCACGCCATTCTGGGCAATCCGCGAACAGCCGCTGCGTTGGCTGACCAGAAAGCAGTAGCGGTCATCGTCGCGGCCCGTTTTGGCATTACGCGATATCAACCCGGCGTTGGTCTTCAGGTGCGCCAGGGTCAGGCCGGCGTGTTCCTTGGCGCAGACATCGCCGATGAACAGCGTGCTGTTGAAGGTCAGCTTGGTTTCATAGTTGCCGCAAACCGATTGCATCGAACGTTGCCAGTTCTCGAGGGTGCTGTGCGTGACGTGCTGTGCGTGCATGGCAATCTCCGGATATCGTTAACATGTTACCAAACGAAGCAGGGTGGCTTTCGTTAATATGTTAAGCACATTCCGTGCCGCTGCTTCCCATGCTTTCAGCGTCGAGGTTTGAGGGCATCTACATCGGGCTTTTCAGGCAGGTTTGCTGCGCTCGGAAGGGAACACCAAGCGCATCCATTCGGTGCGTAATCTGTTACCAATGCCTCCATTGCGCGCACCTTAAGTTGCTTGCGCGTTGGCGCAGTCGGTCAAGCATATTGGCAAGTGTGGACAAGCATTGCTTGTCCCGGGTCGTCCCTAATTAGCTTGTCATCGTTAGCCGTAGTCGAGGACCCCGGGGAGGGTGCTAGAGCCGGCGGCGGCGATGGTGGTGTCCCGCCTAGTGGGGCAGATACCTCGATGGCCGTCATGTCCTGCGGTCTGGTCAGAACAACAAGGGGAGCATCCCATGCACCAAGAACGTCGTTGTCTATCCATTTCCAAAGCCGTGTGCCTAGCCGTCGCAGCCCTTGCTGCCGGCCAGTCCCAGGCCTATGAGTTCTATAACCAGGGCGAGACGAAGCTGAACGCAGACTTCCTCGCGGTATATGGTTGGTTCAACAGCCGCAAGAGCTATGACGGCAGCAGCGGCGGTGCCAGCTGGCGCGAGGGCTTTGCCAAGTACGGGGTCAGCGCCGAGCAGGGCTTGGCGGGTAATGGCAAGGCCTACGGCGCGCTCAACTGGGTCAGTTCCGGTACCTGGGGCGAAGGCGACGCTGCCGGCCTAAGCGACGGCTCCGAACGCACTACCAAGATCGAGGATGCCTACCTGGGTTGGCGCTCCGGTAATTTGCTGCCGGCCCTGGGCGAGGACGGCCTGGATATCTCCTTCGGCCGCCAGGTGGTGACCATTGGCGATGGTTTTATCATCAACGACGATGGCCTGAATTTTGGCAAGGGCGTGGCGGACGGCGAGTTGAATCGCGGTGGTGGCTACTACCTGGCGGCGCGGCGTGCCTTCGACCAGACCGCGGTGGTGCGCATCGGCGGCCAGGAAGGGCTGCATGGCGACATGATGTGGTTGAAATCGGATAATCGCGCCCAGGCCAAAACCGAGTTGGCCGCCGCTACGCTGGCGTACACGGCCGAACCGGGAACCCTGGCCATGACCTATATCCATGGCCTGGATGTGGATGATGCCTATGCCAGCGAATTCCAGCAGCAGCGCGATGGCATGGATATCTACAGCCTGCGCGGAGCGGGCAATGCCGGTATCGAAAATGCCAACTTCGCCTTCGAATACGCCTGGCAGGACAAGGACGCGGGGGCGGAGAAAGCCTGGTACGCCGAAGCGGGTTACACCTTTGCCGACATCGCCTGGTCGCCCAACCTGACCTACCGCTACAGCCGCTACTCGGAAGGCTGGGACTCGATGTTTAACGGTTTTAATCGCGGTTACGGCACCTGGTTCCAGGGTGAGGTGGCAGCCAACTATGCAGGCCCCTTCAACAGTAACACCGCTGTCCATCATGTCGGCTTCAAGGTCAACCCACTGGAAACGCTGACCTTGGGAGCGCTGTACTTCGATTTCGATACGCTGAACACCCGCGACAACCTGAATATGGGCGGGCGCGAGCTGGATCTGTACGCCGAGTGGGTCGTCAGCGACAATCTGATCATCAATCCGCTGATCGGGCTTTATCAGCCGGACAAGAGCCTGGATAACGGTGGCCTGCAAGGAGGGGGCAACGGCACCAACGTTTATAGCCAGTTGGTTGTAGTCGTACCTTTCTAAGCCGAGTCTTCCTGCTTGGATTCCCCCAGCCCGCGGCAGCGCGGGTTGGCGGGAGTCGAACCCTTCTGCCATGCTACAAGCCTGTACTTGCAATGGGCGGACACCTAGGGTAGGAGTAACTAGAGCCGTCTGGTGGCCATCAGGTGTAGGCCGTACATGGCATACACACCAGCCAAGACGCCGCCAACGGGGTAGAAACGTCCCGAGACGACTCATAAGCCTGGCGAATAGTCCTTCCAGCTCTTCATCTTGATTGCTCCTCAGTTCCGGCCGGCGGTCACGCCACCGTCTACTGGCAATAAGGCACCGGTTATCCAGGATGCTTCTTTCGACGCTAGGAACAATATGGCAGAAGCCACATCGGCAGGTTGTCCGTTGCGCCCCAACGGATGGAAGGCGTTGAAGGTCGGCAGCACTTCCTTGACTTGCTCTGCATTCATGAAGGTGCCGTATACCGGCGTTTCAACCACGGCTGGGGCGACGGTATTGATACGGATGTTCGAGCTGGCCAGTTCGATGGCCAGGTTGCGTGTCAGCGCATGCACGCCGGCATTGGCAGCGGAGTAGGCCGCCGAAGGGGTGGCACCGATAGCCTGGATAGCCCACAGCGAACCGGTTTGTACGATGGTGCCGCCACCGCGCTGTTGCATGGCTTTGGCCGCCGCCTGGGCCATGAAGAACTTGCCCTTGAGGATGGTATCGAGGAACCAGTCGTACTCGGTTGGACTTACCTCTAGGAATGGCTTCGGATTGAAGACACCTGCGTTGTTAATCAGGATGTCCAGGCCACCAAATTCATTTATGGCCAAGTCGACCAATGCCTGAGCAGTGGAGAGCTGAGCGATATCCGCTGCGAGAGTGCGGACATGGCTGCCACTGGCATCAATGTCCTGTGCAGCTTGCGCCAGCTTAGCCGCGTCGCGACCGCCGATCACTACCGACGCGCCAGCCGTCACCAGTTGCTTTGCAACTTCCTTACCGATACCCGAACCACCACCGGTAATAATGGCAACCTTGTTAGAAAAACTTTTCATATTCTGATCTCCTCAGTCGTACTGAACTAAATGAATGGATAATGCGCAAGGCCTTGAGGAAGCTCACTCATCTGCTATCTTCAGGGTTTATGGCTCCCGACCTGATGTGCATTGTTGATTCGCCAGATACTGCCAACAACGCATAAATTTTTACCTGTTAAGATAGAATTTCTTTCAATGACAACACCTGCCTACCTCAATGCTCTGCGTGCCTTCGAGGCCGCCGCGCGCCACCAAAGCTTTTCTGCAGCAGCCGCCGAGTTGAACGTCACCCCAGCAGCTGTGGGGCAGCAGGTACGCAATCTTGAATCGTGGCTGGGTATCCCGCTGTTCACTCGTGTTAGCAGCGGCTCGGCACGATTGTTACTGACTGATGCGGCGCGAGTAGCCCTGCCCGACATTCGAGAAGGATTCGAGCGATTAAGCTTGGGGTTGGTGCGATTGAAAGACGCCGGGGTAAATGCGGAGCTGACAGTGACTGTGAGTCCTGCGTTTGCATCGAAGTGGCTACTGCCGCGCATCGAGCGTTTCCAACAGGCCTATCCGGATCTGGATGTCCTGCTAGATACCAATTCGCGATCGGTGGACTTTCAGGCTGAGCGAGTCGATGTCGGAGTGCGTTACGGTGCCGGCAATTGGACCGGCCTTCGAGCCGTTCACCTGATGGATGAGGTCATTTTTCCGGTTTGTGCTCCGGGTTATCCGCAGCTGGAGGGGGATCGTCTACAACCTGAGGTAATACCTCGCTGTACGCTCATCCATGATCTGTCGATGGCCAACTACGCCGACTATCCCACTTGGAGAATGTGGCTGGATGCAGCTGGATATAACCATGTGAAAACTGAGCACGGATTACGCATCAACAACTCAGCTGCCGTGCTGCAAGCAGCGATAGATGGGCAAGGGTTGGCGCTGGCACGCAGCGTAATGGTTAAAGACGACCTAGAGGCAGGTAGGCTGATTCGCCCCTTCGTTGACCAGGGCATGAATTGCTCGCTGAGACAGGCCTATTACGTAGTTTATCGCCCAGAGAGTGGTGAGCTACCGAAAGTGCAGGCCTTCCGCGACTGGCTACTCAGCGAAGTAGATAAGGCGTCAGAAACCTAAAGTTGGTGCTGCATCTTTCAACCACAGACTGGCATCGTCTTTGCCAGACTCGGCTTTAAATGGAATGCCCGATGGCAGCCGTATCCAGCTCAGTGGATGCAATAGGAAATCCTCGCGCACCAGAGTGCTATCAAGTTCTAGCAAGGCCAGCCCGCGAGGATTGAAAATCTTGGTGCGCGAGTAGTCTTGCACAGACTGTATCCAGACTTTCTCATGGTTTTTTTTGAAAAGTGGCTGATCACCTTGTACGCCCACTTCGGTGACGACTTGTGCGAGATCAGGGGATTTTAGAATTGTCTGTTCTCAGGGGGGGATGGTGCGGATGCGAAGCAGCCGCTAATAAGCGGCTGTATGCCTCGCAAAGTGAAATAGCGCCGCCGCTAGTTCTTGGGAGATGTCTTCAGATTGTTTTTCAGTTCTTCCGGTAAGCGGTTGTAACGCAGCGTGCTCACGCCTCCATCATCCCGTTTGACTTGATAAGCCACACCGGTTTGGCCTGTGACCTGTTGTACGCCACCCCCGGTGAAGTAACCGATTGCGGCTCCAGCCAGGGCACCGATAGGACCGCCGGCTGCACCGCCCAGAAGCACACCGACACCGCTGCCAAATACTTCGCCTACCCGATTGTCCGGGCCGGTGCCTATGATTTCGGCTGCGTGAGCCATTGGCGCTAGCAGTACGAGGCTAAGCAGTAGTTTTTTCATGAGCCTGTTCTCCACATCGATTGATAAAGGCCTGTTGGCCGTCGGAGGCAGTCTCTCGCTATTGATTCACCGCAAGAATCATCAGTTTGCGGATTACTTAATTTCAGTTAGGGAAATTATTGGTCTGAGCGAATACCTGAATCGGGGCGGAATCAGGTATATGCCGAGTTTTTTCTATGCGGTCAAAGCCCCAGTTCGCTAAGGCCAGGGTGATCATCCGGGCGGCGGCCTTGAGGCCAATGGAATAGGCGTTCGCTGGCCTGGATCGGCAAGTCGTTGATGCTCGCATGTCGGGTTTGCATTAAGCCTTGCGCGTCAAATTCCCAGTTTTCATTACCGTAGGAACGAAACCACTGCCCACTGTCGTCATGCCATTCGTAAGCGAAGCGCACCGCAATGCGATGATCCTGGAAGGCCCAGAGCTCCTTGATCAGGCGGTACTCGTGCTCGCGGGCCCATTTACGCGTCAGAAACGCTCGGATCTGTTCACGCCCCTGGGGGAATTCGCTTCTGTTACGCCAGCGACTGTCGGCGGTATAGGCCAGCGCGACGCGGTCGGGATCGCGCGTATTCCAGCCGTCTTCGGCCAGGCGTACTTTCTGTGTCGCGCTGGCAAGATCAAACGGTGGGTAGGGCGGGCGTGTATTCTCTGTCATGGATAGCCTCTCGCTAGTGGGTTAAAGCATCGAAACTTTACAGGTCGAGTATCAGTGGTTGGGTACCCGCTGCAGTGGCAGCCGGCACGGCACAGCACAGCAGGGCATGACCATCGGCAGGCTGTTCGGGTGGTTGATGCAGATAAGTCACAGCGCCGCTCAGCACTGCGGTCTTGCAAGTCCCGCAGTTGCCGCTTCGGCAGCTGAATTCAGGGCTCAGGCCACGTGATTCGGCTAGCTCAAGCAAGCTGCCGCTGCCTGGTGTCCAGCGGGCTTCCTTGCCCGAGCGCTGAAATAGCACGGGCACGGCAACCGTTGCAGGCGACAATCTCGGGGCGGTATTAAGTGCGTCCCCTGCGCGGTGCAGGCTGGCGGAGCCGAAACTTTCGGCATGAATCCGCTGATCGCTGATATTCAGCTTGCGCAGGCCATCATAGAGGCTCTGGGTGAAGGTCCCTGGCCCGCACAGATAGAAGTCGTAATCATCCCAAGGCAGCCAGGCTTTGAGCAGCGCGACATCCACATGCCCTGCCAGGTCATAGTCCTGCTCCAGGCGGGCTGTTGCTTCGGGCTGGCTGAGTACGCGGAGCATGTGCAGCGGTGTGTCGCCCGGCTGCAGCAAGTCGGCCAGTTCTTCACGAAAGATCAGCTCACTTGCACTACGAGCCGCTTGAATCAGCCATATGGTGCGATGCCGGCGTAGACGGCGGTTCTGATAGAGCGTTTCGCGCAGCATCGACAGCAGGGGAGTAATGCCTATCCCCGCAGCGAGCAGCACCAGGGGGCGGCGTTGTTCGGTATCCAGGCGCAAATGTCCTTGGGCCGCTCGCCCTTCAAGAAGACTGCCGACCTGCAGATGCTGATGCAGATAGGTCGATGCCAGCCCCTCGCGCTTGACGCTGATGCGCGTGAATCGATCGGAGGGTGCGCTTGAGAGGCTGTAGGTACGGATCAGCGGCCTAGGTTGACCGGTGAGATTGAGCCGCAGCGCCATATGCTGGCCTGCAATGAAACTGGGCATTCCAGCCCCGTCGCTCGGCTCAAGATAAAAAGAGCGTACGCTGGGGCTTTCTTCGACAATCCGCACCACTCGCCAGGGACGCCATTGCTGCTGCAAGTCCATGGCCGCCAGGCGAGCCCGGGCTTCTGCCCATGAGCCGGTCATCAGACTATTGGGTGAGTAGTCCGCGAAGTGCCAGCGCAGACTCAGCGCCGCCGGACGGCGCACCACATGCTCGACCTGCACATGCCATAGCCGCTCGGCACCCTGAAATGCCTGCACCTCTTGCCCTTCCAAGAGCAGTTCGGTGGTTCCGCTGAGTTGGAGCAGGTCACCGGTGCTGAAATCGATAAAGAGCAGGCCAGCGCGCGGGTTGAGCAGCAGATTGCCGAGGGTGTTGAAGTGCAGATTACCGGCAAAGTCTGGAATGCTTAGACGGTTGCCCTCAACTCGAACAAATCCGGCCTGACCACCACGGTGTGATACGTCCACGGACAATTGACCATTGGCCTGCTCGATATAGCTGGCGACGAAGAAGGTATCGGCACGACTAATCATCGCCTGGTCAGCAGGGCTGAGCTGGTTCGCGCGCTCGACCGGCAGGGTTTCGCGGGGCTCGGCCTTGGCTGCTTGCAGCTGGCGTAGCTGGATATATTGCGGGCAGTTACCAAAGCTCTGCTCGACCGCAATCTCCAGATGATCATGCTCGCGCCTGACAAGCCGGCCATTGAGTCGGTTGCGGCGACGGCTGTGTAGTTCAATACCCAGCAGGCCAATGGCCTTGCCCGCAGCCAGACCGCTGTTGCACGGGTCGTTCGCATCCAGCTGGGTTTCCAGACGCAGTGTCTGCGCTGTGGGGGAGTGGGCGAACCCGGGCTCGCCAGCCAGTATGCCGGCCCAAGGAAGCCCCTCGGGAGAGACTGTGCCCATGAGAATAAAGGGCAATTGCTGGTAGAAGGCTCGGTGTTGCTCCGGCAAGTGGTCGCGAATCACCTTCCGGCCGAACACCTCCATCTGTTCGGCCACGCCGACCCGGGCCTGCAACTGCTTTTCCCCAATATGCCAGGGAGATGGGGTATTGGCGTCTGACATGGCCGTAGCTCCAGGCGTTAAGGCTGGCCCCATGGCACGGGGCCAGTGAGGTATCAGGCGCTTTGCAAGCCTACAGCTGTGCGTTGCATGGGCACGAATCTCGGCAACGCCTCGATACGCTGCAGCCAGCTGCGTAGGCGAGGGTAATCACTCAGGTCCACGTTTCCTTCAGGGGCATGGGCAATGTAGGAGTAGCAGGCCACGTCAGCGATGCTCGGATGGTCGCCGACCAGAAATGGGCTAGCAGCCAGTTCCTGCTCAATCACCTTGAGCAATGCATGGGCGCGCGCAATGGTTGATTCAGCGTCATAGGGCGCGCCGAACACGGTAATCAAGCGTGCAGTTGCAGGGCCTGAGGCCAGTGGGCCGGCTGCCACCGACAACCAGCGTTGTACCTGGGCAGCGGTAAGGGGGTCTTCCGGCAGCCAACGGCCACTGTCGTCATACTTCTTGGCCAGATAGACGAGGATGGCATTGGAGTCGCTGAGCACCGTGCCGTTATGGTCGATTACCGGCACCTGGCCAAAAGGGTTCATGGCGAGAAATTCGGGTTGTTTGTGCGCCCCCTTGGCTAGGTCAACGAAAACCAGTTCTGCCGGTACATCGAGCAGTGAAAGCATCAGCTCGACACGATGAGCGTGGCCCGAGAGAGGGTGACGGAACAGTTTGATGGTGTCTGACATGATGAGCTCCAGATAGTCCTAGGGAATGACTCAGGCGGTGGCATAGGCCAACGGATATCGCGCTGATGGACGCATCATGCTGTCAGTTGAAGAATTGAAGAATCGTCAAAAATGGCAATCCTTTATTTCGCTGAGTGAAATAAAGTCGCTTCGTTAAGGGCGGGGTGCTGACGCAGCCGTGCGACTACGAAGTCGATAAAGCTGCGGACTCGCTCGGTTGCCCGTCGCCCTTCGCGGTAGACCAGGTGGATATCCAGATCGGCAGGGGCATATGGGGCAAGTACGCTGCGCAGTTGCTTCGTGCCGAGCTGTTCATGCACCTGATAGGCCATGCAGCGTGCCAGCCCAGCACCCTGACACGCAGCGATAATGGCCGCCTGACTGGTTGTATAGCGCAGTCTCGGCGCGACACGCACGCTTAACGGTTGGTCGCCCTGGCGAAAGGTCCACTCCGATGTCTGCGCATCGCTACTGGTGTGGATGATCGAGTGAGTCCGCAGCTCAGAAGGGTGTTGCGGTTCACCATGAGCGAGCAGATAGGCTGGACTGGTACAAATAACGGGGCGAGTGCTGCCGACCTTGATCGCGAACAGGGATGAGTCGGGCAGGGGGCCGATAGCCACCGCCACATCCACGCCTTCTTCATGCAGGTTGGGGCAATGTTCCTGGTACTGCACGCAAATCTGCACCTGAGGGTACTGCGTCAGGTATTCAAGCAGGACGGGAGTGAACAGAAATTGGCCAAACAGCAGTGGCATGCTCAGATTGATGCGTCCACACACGTTGTGGTGCAGCCCTCTGGCAGACGCTTCTGCGGCCCAGACCTCGCCAAGGATGCGCTGGCTGTCATGCCGAAATTGTTCGCCGGCCGCTGTCAGGGTCACGCCTTGGGTGCTGCGCTGGAGCAATGGGATACCCAGGCGGTTTTCCAGGGCGTCCACGGCCCGGGTCACGGTGGCCGATGACAGGTGCAGATGCTTGGCCGCAGCAGCCAGGCTGAGGGTCTCGGCCACAGCCAGAAACACCGTCATCTGCCGATAACGGCTCATTTCAGGCGTCCTTCACCGGATTGAGTGCCGGGTTCTGTTGCAGGGTGCTGGTGCAGAAATCGACAAAAGTGCGAAGCTTGGCCGATAGCTTGCGCCCGCCTTGGTAGACCACATGGATAGGCAGCAATGGCAGCTCATAGTCGGCCAGCACGATTTCCAACTCGCCAGCCTCGACTTGCCGGGCAATCTGGTATGACAGCACGCGAGTCAGCCCCCAACCAGCGCATGCAGCACGGATCGCTGCCTGATTGGCCGAGACCACCAGCCGGGGTTGGGGCCTGACCGTGATCGCACCTTCAGGCCCCATAAATTGCCAGTCGCTGACAAGCGTGCTGCTCGCGGCCAGAACCACTGAGGCGTCACGCAGATCATTGGGATGTTGCGGGCGGCCGTATTCGGCCAGAAAGTCAGGGGAGGCGCAGATGACCCGACGCACTGTACCGACCTTAACTCGGTGCAGATTGTTCTCGGGCAGATCTCCGATGCGTATGGCCACATCGATATCTTCTTCCGCCATATTGACTACACGATCGACCAGCAGCGCCTTGGCCTGGACCTGCGGATATTGATCGAGGTAATCCACCAGCAGCGGTGTCACGAACAGTTCACCGAACAGTACGGGAGCGGTCAGGTTCAATTGGCCACGGGCAACCGCATGACTGCCGGCCGCTGACTCTTCGGCCTCTTCCAGCTCGGCCAGAATCCGCCGGCAGTCTGCCAGATAGCGCTGACCGGCCTCGGTGATATGCAGGCTGCGGGTTGTTCTGGCAAGCAGTCGAGTTCCGATGCGCTCCTCAAGAGCCGCCACGGCACGGGTCACACTGGGGGCGGACATGTTCAGCCGCCGCGCGGCCAAGGCAAAGCTCTGCTCATCGGCTACCGCGACAAAGACCTGCATTTCCTGAAAGCGATCCACGTTCGGCTCCTGTAATTCCCCGCAGAGCCTTTAGCTTATTGCAAAGACTGAAATAAACGCAGGGTCAGGAAGTGGATCGGTATGTTTTATGAAATTTTCAGGGACAAGAAACGGGTCAAGGCGTGCGCTGCTTGCCTAGCTATGGCTGCAACTGCGCCAGGCTTAATTGCGCCCCTGCCATCCGCTGCAGCAGGGTGCGCCATGCGGGCAGCAGATCGGCATCGGCGATTGCCCGCAGCGTTTCACCTTCCGGCTTGTAGAGGTGCCGGGCATCGAATGCAAACTGGGTACGCAGATCCTGGCGTTGCAGCACAGGGGTCAGGTCAGCGTCCAGATTATCCAGAACCAGCGCTTCGTGCTGCGGGGTAGGCCAATAGGCCAGCACCATGTGCGCCTGGCCATTGCCGGCAAGGGTGGTGTACAGCAGGCGCAGATGCTCGGGTGCGACACCCAGCTGACGTAGAGTGAAGTACTTGGCCAGGGCAAAGTCCTCACAGTCTCCTGCGCCTCGCTCAATGGTTTCTTCAGGTGAGGCCCAGTAATCGCTGACGCCCCACAGATCGATATCTTCTGCGTAGCGGATATGGGTATTGAAGAAGTGATTGACCTGCTGCAGTTGCTGCGATTCGGAGGCTCCCGCCAAATCGTGCATCAGCTTGTGCCAAGCCTGCAGGCGTTCGGCGGAGCGGTGTTCGTTCTTCGCCATGTCGCCGCTGTCTGCATGGGCAAGCGGCCAACTCTGCATGTGCAGAAGCAGTAACAGGGCAAGCACGCGTGGCAGTTGCAGGAAATGGGGCGAGAGCTTTGGCAAGAAAGGCTCCTTGGGACAGGGCGACATTGAGCCGGCGTGCCGCTGCACCTTACTGCTCGTGTTGCTGTGGGATCAAGCGACGTTCGTCGGTCAGCGTGGCGAGAAAACTGCTGGCTGTAACAAAGGCACGGGCCAGTCATCTGAGTGATGTAAGACAACTTAAGAGGATTACATCATGAAAACCTTAATCACCATGACCGCTCTGGCAACTCTGCTGGTGGGTTTTGGCACTGCGGCTCAAGCCTCGGAGAATCTATCACCCTGGTCCGTTCAGGCCCCGCAACTGCAGCTCGCTGAAGGCGGTGGCGAGCGGGTTATGCGCAATCAACAACGCCTGCAGGCATTAGCTGCGCAACGTGGTCGGAGCGAAGAGGGCCAGCGTTTTGTCCAGCTGATCGAAGAGCAACCAACGGCTGCCGGCAGCCTGGACGACACGCTGGATGCGCAGCAGAGCCAACCTGAACCAAGCTACAAATCGCCCATCCTGCGTGAACGTGCCATCTATGGTAGCCAGCATTGATGGGGGGCTGTCTGTTGGAGGAGGGGCCGACCACGCTGGCTTCTTTATCCCTGGGCACAAGGAGGTGCCAACCCATTGTTGCGTCTTGGCCGGAGTCGGCATTCCTTTGACCGGGAGGGCAGTCTATGGCCGAGTCGTATCGAGGCACCTGCCATTGTGGGCTGGTGCGTTTTGAAGTCAGTTGCATGCCCACCGAGGTGTTGAGGTGCCATTGCGCTTACTGCCGACGTAAAGGTGTGCTGTGGCATGCCATCACCGAAGCTCAGCTGTGCATACGTTCGGGTAAGGAGCATTTGCGTGAGTATCGTTTCGGCACGCTGAAGGCCAGGCATTACTTTTGCCAGGGGTGTGGTGTGAGTACCTTCAGCCGCCCGGCAGTGTTGCCCGAGTCCTGGGTGGTGAACTTGATGTGTGTGGATGATCTGCAGTTACAACGAATCGAGAACACGAACTCAACAGTGCTCCACTAGGCTGCAATGGGCTGTGGTTTGCTGGTTGGCTAGAGATAGGCGTTTTAGGGCCTGCTCCCTACGCTTTAAGGGATGGGATCGGTCTGTTCTGAGAGGGATTATTGATGCTGTCTTTTCTAAGTGGCTGGCGAAAGCATGCGCTGCCCAGGCCTGATGAGCAGGAAGCGGCTGGTGCCTTGTTCAGTTCCTTGCTGCTGATGGCCTGGTTTGTCGAAGCCCGAGACCCCTATACCGGCGGCCATCTGTGGCGGGTGTCGCGATACTCGCGTCTGCTGGCCGAGGCCGCGGGGCTGGAAGCGGTCGATGTGGCGCGGGTCAGCCTGGGCGGCTTTCTGCATGACCTGGGTAAGATCGGTATCACGGATGCCGTGTTGCGCAAAACCAGCGCGCTGGATGAGCAGGAGCACGCATTGATTCGCACCCATCCGGAAATGGGGGCGCGAATGCTCGCGGGTCATCCTCTGGCCGGCCTGGTGCTGGAGGCTGTCTACAACCATCATGAGCGCCCCGATGGCAAAGGCTATCCACGTGGCCTGCGCGGCCCTGAAATATCTCTGGATGCACGTATCGTGGGCTTGTGCGATGCCTTCGATGCCATGACCAGCAGCCGTCCGTACCGGGCCGGTATGAGTCGGGGCCAAGCGCTGGCAATCATTCAGAGTCAGAGTGGCAGCCAGTTCGATCCAGCCTTGTGCGAGCACTTTCTGATGCTCGGCCGCCAAGGCGTGCTTGATCATGTTATTGCTCATTCCGATGAGGGCATTCCCTTGCAGCATTGCCCCATGTGCGGCCCCACGTTGGTTGTCCGGCGTGAGCAGCAAGTCGGTGAGGCCATTTTCTGCCGTAACTGTGGTGGCGGTTTTATCCTGGAGCAGGGTAAGGCCGGGCTTCTGGCCAAGCCGACCGGGGAGGTGGGCGATCCACGGGCGCGTCAACCCGAGGCCGATCATGGCCTGATTCGCCGTGTAATCGCCGAGGCGATTGCCAGTATGCCGTTGCAGCAAATGCTCAACCCAACCGTCCCCTTGCCCGCGGGTACAGCGCCATGAAGGTATTCAGATCACTCGCTCAGCCTGTTGTATGGAGGCGTGCTGCGGTCACGGCTCTGCTGGTGGGGAGTGTATTGAACTTGATCAATCAGGGAGGGGCGTTATGGGGAGCAGAAAAACTGTCTGTCTTTCACCTTCTGCTCAACTATCTGGTGCCTTTTGCCGTGGCGAGTTTTAGCGCTATTCAGGCCCGCCGCGACAGTAGGCGGGCCGAGACCAGCAGCTAGAATAGCTGGCGCTCGCCTTGCATCCAGCGCCAGGCATCGATCAGGTCAAAGACCAGACTGATGCCGTTTACCACCAGGACCAGGCTGACATACAGCACCTCACCTGTTGCCAGCGGTTCGCCTGACTGCGCCAGGTACATCAGCAACATGACTTGTAGAGGGCCCCAGATCAGCAGGTGGGGAACCGCGAGCAGTCGACTGAATCCGCCATATAAGTACATAAGCAGCATATTGCTGCCGACCACAATGAGTGCACTCAGCGCAATCCATTCGGAGCTGGGATAGTGCAACAGCAGCAAGCTGGCAAGGTTCGCCGGCAGCAGTATTGCCGCCATCCATAGCTGTACCCACAGGGGGAGTCGGCGGAAAGACTGCCAGAGGTTCAGGTGTAGGTTAATCAGTGCGTTCATCGGCGCTCTCTTCGGTGGGCATGTCGGGGTGGGAGTGGGCCAGCAACGCCTCGGGAATCGCTGTCTGCTGCAAACCGCCCAGCTCAAGCCAGATCTGGGTTTGCTGCCTGGCTCGTGCAATCAGGCTGGCAGTCTGGCTGAAGTCAAAGACGGAGACGCCCAGAGGACAGAGCGGGGCGGCCACATGGATGCGGGCCAGGGATTGATGCAGGGCGATGTCACGAACCAGCTGGCGCATGCTCATCAGGTTAAGGGTATGCAGGCCACGGGCAACCAGGCTTCGCGGCGGTGCCGTGCAGGCGCAGCCAAAACCTGTGGGTAGCACCAGGATGCGCGTGGCACCGAGTGCGACGGCGCTGGCGATGGGGGTGTTACTGGCTACCCCACCGTCAATCAGTAGTCGCCCATTGATCTCAACCGGCGGATAGACCAGGGGAATGGCGGCACTGGCCAATAGCGCTTTGAGCAGATTGCCTCGTGAGAGCAACACTTCCGCGCCATTTAGCATATCGGTGGTCATGATATGCAAAGGCAGCTGACTGTCCTCGATACGCGCCTCCGGCAGAAAACGCCCGATCATGTGCTGCAGGCCCTGGCTGGTGAGCAGGTGGCCTTGCCCACGTAGCAGGGCGACTCCGGCACCCAGCACACTGAATGGAAAGATGTCGCGTCGACTCAGGCCGCACCAGATACTGGCCAGCTCACTGACCCCGTGGCTATCCGGGCGGCTGGCAAAGTAGGTGCCGTTGATCGCCCCCACTGACGCACCAATAACCAAATCGATGCTGATGCGGGCCTGCACCAGTGCCTGCAACATGCCCACCTGTACGGCACCCAGGCTGCCGCCACCGGCCAATACCAATGCGGTGACCTCAGTCATGGGCCGTGCTCCTTTCAGCGCGCTTCATTCAGGCTCCAGTCATAGTCAAGGTAGTCAATGCGTACGCGGCCCAGGGGAGGCAATGTGCTGGCAGATGGGTTCAGCAAGGCCAGGTGCTGCTGGAAATAGGCCTCCAGCGACCCCCACTGCTGGATGAAGTCCCCGCCATACCAGTCGAATATCTTCGACACCTGAAAGCGCTGGCTTGTGGGGTCAAAGCGATTGCGGCTGTGATCGGATAGAAAGCGCCTCTGGCTGTCCTGCAGTTGTTCCTCCAGGCGTTCGGCGACAAAGGCCTCGTCGCGTAATGCGGGGCAGCCCACTGACGCACAGTTGACGGCAAAGTGAATGCGCGGCTCGTCGAATACGCCAGGCTCGCGGATCATGCCGTGCTCGATCTGATCCAGGCTCAAGCGCTGCCCCAGAAGCGGGATAAAGGCTTGTTTCCAGGGGCTGCTGAACAGACCACCAATGGACTTGATCGAGTCCACCGGGTAGTGCTCGACAATCAGCTTGAGTGTGAAGGCGTTATACGCATTGATCAGAAACGCCAGGCGCTGTTCAGGCTGCCAGCGTTGGTAGTCGGCTGGGGTTACGGCGGACAGCACGCTCAGGTAGCGATCCAGTTCGGTGCGGTTCTTTTGCAGGGCCGCATAGTCGACGACGCTGGCATGCACCTGATCCAGCCAGCTCACATGCTGTTGCAGCAGGCGAGTCCAGGTCTGATGTTGATGGTCGAAGGTATTGGCCTGCAAAAGGCTGCTGAAGCACAAGGCCAGCAACAAAAACAGTGGGCGCATGGGTGGTTTCCTAAGGTTTCAGTGAGTGGGGGCTTGGTCACGCTGGTACAGGCGCGCGAGGGTGAACGCGGAAACACCGCAGGCATGGGCCAGCGCCAGCAGGCGATTGCTCAGGGAACGGCACCACCAGCCGTCTCGCTGCCAGCGCCTGGGGTCAACCAGCAAGCCATGTTCGATACGCTGGAAATCGCCGAGGCCACGTAGGTTGTTAACCAGATCGACCTCTTCAAAAAGTGGCCAGGGACTGTGCTGGCCACAGGCGAGATAGGCACTGCGCTCGACAAACAGGCCCTGGTCGCCATAGGGGGTGCCGAAGCGGTTACGCCAGCCAATCAGTTGCTCAAGTACTCGGCTTTGCCAGCAGCTTGGCCCGGCAAAGCGGAAGGCGAAGAAGCCGCCGACAGCGCCATTGCTCATCACTGCCTGCACGTCCAGCAGCGGGTTGCCCAGCAGCTGGGCATCGGCATGCAGAAACCACAGAATTGAATGTTGCGCCTGTGCTGCGCCTTGACGCAGTTGCTGACCCCGGCAGGGGGCTGAGGCAAACCACTGAGCGCCCAGCTGGTTACAGATGCCTTGGCACTCGGGGCTGTTGGCCGCGTCCACGACCAGCAACTGCAGCTGTTGCCGTGCCCGTTGCGCCAAGCCGTTGAGGCGGATGAGCAGGGCTGCCAGCGCGGCATGGTCGTGCCAGCAGGGAATGATCACGCTGATGGCTCTATTGGCTTGCATGCTGTTCCAGCCCGAGACCTTGCAAGGTGGTCAGTAATGCCCGGCGAGCAGGGCGGCCATCCTGTTCCAGCGCACGGACAAGCCCTGGCAGATCTTCGCGCTGGTCAACATCCGCCAAAATGTCTGCTTCGATCACCGAGTGGCCGGCCTGTCGACAACGTTGTGCCAGGGCCTGCCTCAGGGTCGCCGTGCTCCAGGGCAGATCGTCCAGCTTGGGCCAAGGGCGTTTGCTGGCCATCAGCACAACGCCGCCATCACGGGCGGCGATCAGTACCGTGTCGTGCTTGTCCAGCAACTGGCAGGCGCGGCGAAAGTGCTGTTGGTTCAGGGCCGGACAATCGCTGCCTATATAGAGCAGGTGGCAATGCCCCCTTGCCCGCAAATGCTGATCCAATGCCTGAAGTCTCTGGCCCAGGTTGCCGGCTGACTGCCCGATGACCAAGGCGCGTGGGTTACAGTCGCCGGCCCAGTCGAAATGATCGGGATGATCCGGCGCGATAACGGGCAGGTACGGCGAATGCTGAAGATCTTCCAGCGCACACAGCAGCAGCTTTTCTGCGACTTGCAGGGTGAGTTCCAGGCCTATCTGCGCAGCCAGCCGTTGTTTGGAGTGCCCCAGGGCCGGACGTTTGCACAACAGAACCAAGGCGGGTTGAGGTTCATCTTTGCTGAGATCGAGGCTCAAACTTATGCTCCATGTGCACCTGAGAGGCAGCGCGAAGCGCTGTGCCGTTAGGAGCGGACATAAGCCGTTTTGTTACAAGGCCCGGGTCAATCTTCGGGCAACTTGAGCTGTTTGAGGATGGCCGCGCTGTCCACCGGTTGCTTGTCCAATGGCAGCTTCTGCAGCACTTCAGAGGTCAACTTGAGTTGCTCCAGATACAGCTTGCAGCGCGGGCACATGCGTAGGTGCATAAAGACGGCCCAGCGGTTTTTCAGGCTCAGGTGACTTTCCATGATATCGGAGCTCAGCTCCGACATTTCGCGGCAGCTCAGCATGTTCCCACCTCCTCGAAGTGATTGAGCATGGCGTGCATGCGCTGTCGGCCACGGTGCAAGAGAACCCGGATATTGCCTTCGGCCAGATTAAGGGCGCGGGCGATTTCGGTGTAATCCAGGCCACCCAGCTCACGCATCATCACCACGCTCTGTTGGTCGTCGGGCAGCTTATGCAAGTGCTTGTGGATGCACTCGTGCAATTCGGCTTCGGTCAGCAATTCTTCCGGGGTGTCGTGGTGCCACTGGGTGGGTGGCGCGTCCCAGGCACCTTGTTCATTGAATCGCGTGCTGATGGGGGAGCCCTGATCACGTCCCCAGCCGTCGAATGACACCTCACGGCCGGTCTTGCGGCGTATGGCATGGGCCTCGTTGATGGCGATGCGTGCCAACCAGGTGCGCAGTTTCGAGCGCCCTTCAAATCTCTTGATAGCGGAAAAAGCCTTGATCCAGGTTTCCTGGGCGACATCGTCAGCCAGTTCATGGCCGACCAATGGAGTGGCCATCGCGATCAGGAAGGCGTGATGCAGCTTGATAACGCTTTCCAGCGCTTCCTTGTCGCCCTGTCGCAGTCGCTTGAGCAGTGCCTGTTCATCATCCATGTGTGGATTACCTCAGATGGTTCATGGGTGTGAGTGTGAGCATTGGTCTTGGAGCAAACAAAGCGGCTTTTGTTACAGCTCGGGATTGAGAAGGACGTGGTCTGTAACAAAAACAAAGATGCTTCATCAGAGTAGTAGCGAATCATCCAAAGCCCACAGCGTGCCCAGGGAGAGAACGCGATCAAGCGCTGACAATGCATGCAGACCTGCCAGCGCAGGTGTCTTCAGTGGTGGCACCAATGACAATACGTGTAGCCCTATGAGGAAAGACCCCATGCACTCGACTTGTCCCGATCATCCGCAGTTTTCTTGTCAGCGTCCCATTGCCGCGATGGTGTCTGCCAGTGTGCTGGCCCTGGCCCTGGCCGGCCCCGCTTTTGCCGCCAGCCCTTGCGGCCCTTGCGCGGCCAAATGCGCGCCAGCCACGCTGAATCCCTGTGCGGCAAAGAACCCTTGCGCCGCAAAAAATCCCTGTGCAGCGAAGAATCCTTGTGCCGCCAGATGTGCGCCCAATCCCTGTGCGGTGAAAAATCCCTGCGCGGCCAAGAACCCCTGCGCCGCCAAGCTCAATCCTTGCGCAGTCAAGTCGGTCAAGCGCCCAGCGAACTACAAGCCATATCAGGGCCCTCAGGCTGAGCTGGTGGCCTATGGCGAGAAGCTGTACAAGGACCCAAAGCTGAGCAGCAACGGCCTGTCCTGCGAGACCTGCCACCAGGGTGGCAACCTGTTTCAGGCCAGCTTTGCGAAGGCGTTCCCCCATCAGGTGGCCATGGCCAAGGACCAGTTCGGCATGAGCCAGGTCTTTCTCGATGAGATGGTGCAGATCTGCATGGTCGCGCCTATGGCGGCCAAGGCATTGGGCTGGGAATCGAAGGAACTGGCTGCGCTGACAGCCTACACCGCGACATTGCAGACCAGCTTCAAGCCCAATCCCTGCGCAGCCAATCCCTGTGCGGCCAACCCTTGCGCCGCGAAGAACCCATGCGCGGTCAAGAATCCTTGTGCTGCGAAAAACCCTTGTGCCGCCAAGAACCCTTGCGCGGTTAAAAATCCCTGCGCCGTCAAATCTTGAACCAGGGCGAGCCGGGGCCGGTTTGATCGGCTCCGGCGCGTTTGGAGGGTTGCATGAATTTACCGCTTTCCAATCTACCCAATGCCCCCCCCGGGCATGCTGTTGGCCGTGCCTGATGCAACCGCGCTTTCGCCGCACGAGCGGAGCGTTCTGCTGGAGGCCGCTGCCGAGGTTGAGCGTTGCCAGCGTGCGCTGGCCAAGGCCGGGCTGAATGTGGTCGGCGAACTGCTCAAGGGCCATGAGGGGTTCTATGAAATGAACCACTACCCCGATGGCGATGTATTCGACCGCGACAGCCACAGCCAGTACTACTACCACGCTCACCGTGAAGGGGGCTTGGAGCATGGACACTTCCATACCTTTATCCGCGGTGCAGGCATTGCTGCACGCCTGCAGCCACGTTCCGACCTATGCAAAGGCGAGCCCTGGCCTACGGGCGATGAAGCCATTGCCCATCTGGTGGCCATTTCCATGGATGCCTGGGGCCAGCCGATTGGCCTGTTTGCCTGCAATCGTTGGGTCACCGCGGAAACCTGGTACCCGGCGACAGCGGTGAAAGAGATGCTGCCGGGCTTTCTGATCGACCACGCCCATCCCTCCTGGCCGACCAATCTGTGGCTAAGCGCCATGCTCAAGTTGTTCCGCCCGCATATCGAGGCATTGCTTGATCATCGTGATCAGGTTGTCGAGCACTGGCGTGCGCTGCATCCCGACCAGGATGTGCTGGAAGACCGTTCACTGGAGATCACCGGGCATCTCGACATTTCAATCAACGCCTGGGTCGAGCAGCTGCGTCAGGCCCAGGGATAAGCCGATAAGCTTCAACCAAGGTAAGTACCAGCATGAATATCCTGTTTCTTTGTACCGCCAACAGCTGTCGCAGCATCCTGGCTGAAGCCGTGTTCAATCACCTGGCCCCTGTCAACATGCGTGCAGTGAGTGCGGGTAGCAAACCCTGTGGCTGGGTGCATCCACAAAGCCTGAAGGCCCTGGCACGGGCTGGCATCGAGCAGATGGGGCTGTACAGCAAGTCCCAGGAGGTGCACGCACAATTGCAACCTGATGTGGTGATTACCCTCTGCGACAATGCAGCTAACGAGCCTTGCCCGGCTTATTTCGATCAGGCGTTCAAGGCGCACTGGGGGCTTGTCGACCCGGCGGCGCAGCAGGGCACCGAGGAGGAGATAAACGCGGTATTCGATCAGACCGTGCAAATCATTCGCGCCCGTGTCGAGCGTTTTCTGCAGTTGCCATTTAATAAACTTGATAGCTCTCAATGTGTAGATGAATTAAATCTGATTGGGGAAATCACTCTGGCCAGGTAGTGTCTCACGCAGCCCTATTAACGAAGTCGTTTAAATAACGGCTTATTGTTAATGGTGGTTTTATTGCTTCTATTTATGTTTTGATTCTCATAATGGCTAGGTTGAACTATTTTTATTGCGAGCGACGGGTGCATGATTGATATTTTGAATTCAATGCCTCGCTCCAAGTTGAGCGGTGCGCTGTCGGTGTCGCTAACTTGCGTGATAATGTATGTGTTGTTGGTTTTTTACCCTTTCGGCATGAGTGATGAGTCAGGGCGCGCAGTCTATATTGCTATAGTTCTCATATTGCTTTCTTTGCGGCTTATTTTAAGTGGCGGCTTGAGATTGAAGCGCGTGACTGAGGAGCAGCATGTTACTAGTTGTAAAGTTGATGAGCGGAAGATTTCTGAAATTGAAGAGTTGCACTCATGCATTGAGAGGATTACCAGCAATGCAATGAATGTTAACTCTGCCTCAGCTAAGAAACTCGATTTTGTAGAAGGGGTTCTTAAGGATGCTCTGCAAGCGGCTAACTCTAGCGTGGAACTCAGTAAAGACATCGAGGCTTGCGATGGGCTTTTAAATGATATTGATAAGGCTTTTGAGGCGGTTTGCGAGAATGTGCGTACCTTGGGTGGTCATGTGACAAAGTCTATTGACTTGGTTGATAAGCTCTCAATGGCTGAAAAGATTCTTCTTGTAGAGTTCAAAAGCATAGCGGACCTTTCAAAAGGCATAACAGTAATTGCCAGTCAAACTAATTTATTGGCGCTGAATGCGGCAATCGAAGCCGCAAGAGCTGGAGAGCAAGGGAGAGGATTTGCAGTTGTTGCAGATCAAGTAAAAAATTTAGCAGCAATGTCCAAAGATAACTCTGAGAGTATAGGTGTGCGCCTAAAATCTCTTGAAAAGTGTCAAGAGGATTTGATGGGACTTATCAGCGAAATGCGATTATTGATGGGCCAGGCAAAGCAGAAAACAGTCGATGGCCAAAGTGAAATGGTGATTGCAACATCTGAGGTAGAAAGAGCTTCAGCAGATCTACGTAAAAAGTTAGATCGTGTTCAGTTGCTATTCTCAAGTGAAAGTGTGCGCTTGAATAACTTGACTGGGCAGGTTGAAATCCTGAGCGAGGACACAAAGAAAGCGATATCAGGATCTGGATGCAATATTTTGTTAGGCAAGCAGGCGCTGGAGATTATTGCGAGAGATTATAACTTGTCGACTTGAATTCTCTGTTGGTTTATCCAGACTGCCTGCGTCCAATATTCAGGCTTTATGCTGAAGGGTGCAGTGAGCTTCTAGGGTTCAGCTAAGCTTTTTAATTGTCAGGCTTCAATAATAAGCCAGTGCGGATCTTTGGCCTATGCGCTTGCACTCCATGCGTGTGAGAGGATGTAAAGCGTAATAACGCATGTAATAAATAATGCCATCAAAAGACCAGTCAGGATGAGTCGTCCAGTGGATGGTATATGCCTGTTGAGAAACAGAAAAAGTATCAGGTGAAAAATGCTAAAGGTTAGCCACGGAATGATCAGAACAATCGCCTTGTCTGAGCTCATGCTGTTGATGCCTAGCAGCACTAATGGCGTAAGAATGAGCGGAACGAGGGCCAGAAAGCGTCTAGATATGTTCATAAAATTTACTCGATAATTGGGCGCGAAGTCAGGTAAGTATCATTGAAACCGGTGTTCTCCGTTAAATGCCTAGTGAAAAATGGGTTGTCTAAAGGATTTTGTACTTCACACTGCGGCAGTATCATTTTTTATGTGCGGCCATATTGCTCGACAATCTTACTGCTGGCGCACCGTTGTACCTTTGCCAACAGCGGCTAATCAGCAACAGAGTCAGCGCCAGCGGTACCAGCCAGGGCACCATGCAGGTTCAGGCCCAGCAGGGCTGAAAGTGTCGTGGCAACCAACAGATTGACTGGGCTAAGCAGTATCACCAGCACACCCATCTCCAGCATGGCCAGCGCCTCAAATTGCCAGAGCAGGCTGTGCCAACTCCCATAGGGGGCGCGGTTGTAGTTGCGCATATAGCCGGTTCGCTCAATCAGTACCTGGGTTTGTGGGTAGCGCTCCTTCCAGCGAGCCCAGGCGGTCCAGGTGGTCCAGGTGACCTTGATTTCATCCAGGCTCTGGCCCTTGAGTGGCCCCTCAAAGGCCACAGCGGCGATCTGCGACCAGTAACTGTCGCTGGCCCGGTCGTACATCACTACATTGCTGTTCAGCAGCTTGCCGGAGACACCAAGGGTGGTATTGCCGCGTTGAAGCCGATGGCTGTGGCCGTCAGCGGGCAGTAGGTGATGCTGACAGGTTCGCCACCGAGGCTGTCGTTGATGATCTCATGCCAGGCCATGATGCGCTGTGGGTAGGCCTTGGCCTCGCCCTGGTGATAGACGCCAAATACGATGTCCTGGGCTTTGAGATAGTCGTTTGCATCCCGGGCATCGCTGAATTTGGGCGAATCGATGGCTGGCATACCGTTCTTGCCGGGGCCGCCGGAGAGCAGCAGCTCGGTAAACATGGCATGGCTGGGTGAGAGCACGCGCTCAGGCCCGGCTGGTGGCTGGGCCTGAACGGGCAGTGTGGTGCCCAGGTAGACCAGGCCCAATAAGATCAGAAAGTATCGGCAGTGCATGGCACCTCCCATCAGCAGACGGCTACTGGTTACCGAGCAGCGTCCTGAGTTCGCCACTGCGGTCGAGCTTGGCCAGGTCGTCATAACCGCCGATATGGCGTTGGCCGATAAAGATCTGCGGTACGGTGCGCCGGCCAGTCAGCTCAATCATCTGTTGCAGCTGAGCGGGGTCCAGATCCACCCGGATTTTCGCCAGGGGGCCGGCATTGCGCAGGCTCAACAGATGTTCGGCTTGTTTGCAGAAAGGGCAATGCTGGCTGGTGTAAAGGATGACGCGGTTCATGATTAAACCTCAGTTGGCAGAGCGAGACAGTCGCCCTGTGCTACTGAGATGAGCCGCTATGGCGTTTGTTACAGCTTCACAAACCAAGAGGCGTGCGTAGATTCAGCAAGGTCATCAGTATCAGGAGCAGCACTCCGATACTGAAAACCTTGCGCCGCCAGAGCACTACATTGGTGCCCAGATGGATGCCGGCATGCACCAGGCGTGTGGCGATATATGCCCAGGCCACTATCAGCACCAACCAGTCGACCCTGTCCAGCGCCCAGGCCATTAGACTCAGTACATAGAACAGGACCGGGGTTTGGAACTGGTTCTCGATGTTGTTGGTCACCTTGAGCACGTAATCCGGCCAGGCATCCTTGTGAAGGGCGCGCAGGCTTTCGTCGACTTGGTTCAAGCTGCTGGCGCGGGCCTTGACCTGGCCCAGGCGGATAAACAGCAGCAAGGTCAGCATGACCTGAGCCGCGATGGGAAGGAAAATCAGATCACGTTCCATGGGGCTTTACCTTGCTGGCGAGTAGGCGAGTGTCTGCGAGGCCTGAACGGCTGCTGACAAAGGTTGTCGGTAACGGCCATCAATGAGTTGGGCAGGGGCGGTGAAGAGGCCTGCCACCGCCAGATAAGCCGCTATATCCAGTGATATGCCGTGTTTGAAGTCTCCTGAAGTGAGGGCCTTGCTCTGCGGGGCGGCCTCAGCAATCAGAACCCCATTCTGTTGCCAGATCCGAATACTGATGGCGCTGGCCTGGCTACTGGTCTGCCAGGCCTGGTCTCTGGATGAGGGGAGGGGAGGGGACCAAAGCGTTCGCGATCATAGAGCGTCTGATACTGGGTCAGGGCTTGGCCTTGTGCCGTTTGGTAAATCAGTTGGGTGGCCAGCACACCCTGCAAGGTGCAGTAGCGGGTGCCCTGAAGGGGCACGGAGACTTCTTCGGGCGCAGTCTCCTGCAATGCAAAATCGAGACGATTGAGCTTTGCATTGAGCTGGGTAAAGGAGTCTGTCTGGATGTCCAACAGATAAATACGCGTGTGGTTGGTGAGCACCTCTTCGCTGATTCGTTCGCCGATCTGGCTAAGCGGCGCAGATTGATAGTGCTGAACGAAAAAGGGGTCACGGCCAGAAGGCCAATGCAGGCCCCCGCGGCGAGTTTCGCACGCCTACTAGGGCATTTAGCGCGGGGCTTGTCCAGTTTGCGCTGCAGGCGGGCGAACTGTTGCTCATCCAGTTGCTGGCGGTTGAGCGTTTGGATTAATTGCATGGCGCGTGAAATTTTTAGGTCCCTTAATGATCTGCGGCAGGTTTTGTTCGTAGGAAAACCAGTCCCAGCAGTACAAACACAATGCCAAAGGCGAACAGGCCAAGGTTGATGCCCAGTACGAGCTTTTCCGAACCGTCGGACAACACCATCGAGCCGCTGTAGAAGTGACGCGCAAAGTAGGCAAAGAGAAAGCCACCGGTGACCAACATGCTCAGCAGGCTGGCCAGGCGGATCTGTTGGCATCTCCAGGTCAGCCAGAGTGCCAGCAGAGCCAGGGCTGAGTTGGTCGCCAGTTGCCAGACTTCGTGCAGCCGAGCGTGGGCTTCCCACTGTGGGTTGAAGACATGGGTCTGGTTGATTTCCAGCAGGGGGACGCCAAGGCCGTAGAGCAGGGTGCCGATGGTGATAATGAGTTTTGCCAGAATGATGGAAGATCCTGCACATAGGGCGTTAGGAATAGGGCCGCTAGTCTGCTTTGGCTACGCGGGCGTTATGCGCTGACAAATTCAGTCAGCGCAGCCTTGACCTCTGGAGCATTGATAATTCGGGTGTGACCGTAGCCCTGGGTTTTGAGCAGCTGTGCAGTGGGCATAAGCCTGCTCAGCTTGTCGCCTTCCTGGTGACTGACGATGCGATCATCCTGGTCGTAGATCAGCAGGGTCTTCTCGCTGAGTCCGCGGTAAAACGCACCGGCCTGCATATCGTCCCAGGATGCGCCCAACTGCTCGGCTATCAGTGCCTGGTAATGTTGGATGACTGCCGGTCGAGGAGCCAGCTTGCGGCGGATCACCTCGATGGGCGGAAAAGGGTGAGAGGGCGCACAGATACAGGCATAGCGGCTGGCTTCTACTTCGCCGGCATGGCGGGCAGCCATCATGGCCAGGGCACCAGCTGAGTGGCCGATCAGGGTATGGATGTCTTGCTCCAGTGCCCTGAGCAACTGCAGCAGGTCGCTGCGGAAGAATTGCCATTGCGTGCGTGCGCCGGGGGAGTCGCCGTGACCTGTAATGTCGAGGGCCACGGCGCGATAGCCTTGCTCGGCTATATGCCTGGCCAGGGGCGCCATTTGCGCCGCTCGCCCATTCCAGCCATGTACCAGCAATACCAGCGGCCCTTCCCCCCAGGACCAGGCCGTGTGGCTGGCCTGTGTGCCATAGCGCAGGGACTGCGCCTGATGGATGGCGTCGCGCTGTACCTGATCCAGAGGCGGGCGCTGTGTCCGCGATGCCAGGGCATCGACCAGGCGCAACGCCAGTGAGTCGGGAGTCAGGTTAAGTGTCAGTTTGGCCAAGTCGAGTAGCATGATGCTGTCCACTCCGTCCGCTGTGATGGTGTTGGCAGCCCCCGAGGTTGCTCGGAGGCTGCATCGCTGATGGGCTTATTTCTGCGTCCAGGCACGTGCGCTGAACACTTCATCCAGCGGTGTGTGGAACAGGTGGTTGGCGTAGTTGCTGAGGGTTTTTACTGCCAGGGCCAGCACAATCTCCAGTATCTGGCGCTCGCTATAGCCGGCCGCGAGGAAGGTTTCGACCGCCGCCTTGGATGGCAGCCCACGGCTATGAAACAGGGTGCGGGTGAACTCGGCGAGGGCGGCGAGCTTGGCGTCGGCGATAGGATTACCGTCACGGATAGCGTTGGTCACATCAGCAGCAAGGCCTGATTTCATGTCGGCCAGAAAGCTGTGGGCCGAGACGCAATACTCGCAGCCGTTCTCGCGACTGATGACCAAAAAGATCACTTCCTGCTCGGCAGGAGTAAAGCCGGACTCCGCGCGAAAGGCCGCGTAGCCATCCAGATAGGTCTCCAGCAATCCCGGAGAATGGACCATGTTGGCGTACATATTGGGGATAAAGCCGACCTGCGCCTTGGCCTTTTGCAGCACCTCGGCACCGCGTGGTGTGCTGGTGTCGAGGTTGAGGGCGGCCAGGGTAAGGGGGTATTCGCTGAGCATGACATTGTTCCTCTTTATCTGGACTGTTCGGTCTTTAAATCTGTGCTGCCTTTCCTGTCACCTTCAGCAGGCGGCAGAACAAGGCAAAACAGGGGCTGATTGATTCTGGACTGATTGGTTCGGATGTCAATCTGCATTGCCTCCTCGTCGAGCCAATCAGCATCTGTAGTGGCTGAAGCTTGAGTTCGGATGCAACAGGGGAGGTTTTGTTACAGCTTGAAGGGTGTGAGTGTTGAATTAAATAATGATCGGTCCATAATGCGAACTATGAATCGTGGACGCCCAAGAACATTCGACCCTGACCAGGTACTGGAAAATGCCATGCAGCTTTTCTGGACCCAGGGCTATGAGGCCACCAGCTTGCAGGACCTGCTCTTGGCTACCGGGCTGTCCAAGAGCAGTCTGTATGAAAGCTTCGGCAACAAACAGAGCCTGTTTGTTGCCGCCTTCACCCGCTATTTCGACAGCCGTTCCCAGCAGATGCGTGAGCGGCTGCAACGGGCCGAATCGCCACTGGGCTTTATCCGCGGTTGCCTGCTCGCGGTGCTCGAAGACGCTCAGCAGCAGCCCCCGCGTGGCTGCATGCTGGTTAACGTGGCTAACGAGTTTTCCACCGGCGACCCGGCCGTACAGCCGTTGATCGAGCTGGCGACAGGACGCTTTCGCCAGGTGTTCGAGCAGGCCTTCACCCAAGCCCAGGCCTGTGGCGAGTTATCGACTAGCCAGTCCCCTGTGGCGCTGGCGTTGTTTATGCACTGCGCCATGAGCGGTTTGCGCACCCAGGCCAAGTCCGGTATCGCCCGCAATGAACTGCTTAGCGTTATCGATCTGGTCATGACGAACCTGCGCTAAATTTTTTTACCTAATTCTGGACTTTTCAGTCCATAAACTAATGCCATCGCTTGGCATAACCCGGAGCCTGCCATGAACAGCGCTGTTGCCTTCGACATCTACGGAACCCTGATCGATACCCAGGCCGTGCTGACGCGACTGACCGAGTTGGTGGGTGACAAGGCTCCGGCAATTTCCAAGGCCTGGCGACAAAAGCAGCTTGAGTACAGTTTTCGCCGCGGCTTGATGGGCGATTACTGTGATTTTTCCGTCTGTACACGCCAGGCCTTGGTCTTTAGCTGCCGCGAGCACGGAGTAGAGGCCACGGACGAACTGGTTGCCAGCGCCATGCAGGCCTATGCCGACCTTGATGCCTTTGCCGATGTACCCGCCGGGTTGGCGGCACTGCACGGACAGGGCTTGCAGTTGCATGCCTTCTCCAATGGCAGTCGCACGACCGTGCAGCGCCTGTTGGAGCGAGCGGGTATTGCGCATTACTTCAGCTCAGTGGTGAGCGTCGAAGATGTGCGCTCATTCAAGCCAGACCCTGCGGTTTATCAGCACCTTCTGCGCTGTTGTGGCGTATCCGCTGCCCAGCTGTGCCTGGTATCGAGTAATCCGTTCGATGTGCTCGGTGCCGCCCATGCCGGTTTGCGCAGCGCCTGGCTCAGGCGCGATCCGGCCAGTCTGTTCGATCCCTGGGAAAGGCAGCCGGACATCATTCTTGAGGGCTTTGCCGAGATGACGAAGCGGTTGCCAGCACTCTTTCAGCAAGCCTCAGCACGACCCTTGGCGTAACGAATGAGTCGCTCGCGTCTCAAAAGAGCAGTGTCCCAGGAGCTTGAATCGCCATGCATGCCACCTTACCCCTGCTCAACGCGCTGAGTTTTCCGGCCATTACCCGCGCTCCGTTGCAGGCGCTGCAGGTCAACCTGACCTACCGTTGCAACCAGCGCTGCCTTCACTGTCATGTCAATGCCGGGCCAACCCGTACCGAAGCCATGACCGATGAGAATCTGGCGTTGCTGCATCAGGTGATCGATGCCCATGCGGTACAGACCCTGGATTTGACCGGCGGCGCACCCGAGATGCATCCGCGCTTTCGCGAAATTGTCCGTCACGCCCGCCGCGAAGGGTTGCGGGTGATCGACCGCTGCAACCTGACCATTCTCAGTGAGCCGGGCTATGAAGATCTGGCCGAGTTTCTTGCCGAACAGGGCGTGGAAGTCAGCGCTTCCTTGCCCTGTTACTCGCGTGACAACGTCGACAAGCAGCGCGGCGATGGTGTATTCGACGCCAGTATCGAGGGCCTGCTGCAACTTAACCGCTTGGGCTATGGTCGCGAGGACAGCGGCCTGCTGCTCAATCTGGTGTACAACCCGCAGGGCGCGAGCCTGCCGCCCGCGCAGGCGCAGCTCGAAGCCGACTACAAGGCCCACCTGGCAGTGGATTTCGGCATCCAGTTCAATCACCTGTTGTGCATCACCAACCAGCCTATTGCCCGCTTCGGTAGCACCCTGGTGAGCAAGGGCACCTTCAACAGCTATATGCAGTTGCTGCGCGAAAGCTACCGCCCGGAAAACCTCGATGCGGTGATGTGCAAGCACCTGGTCAGTGTCGACTGGCAGGGCTACCTGTATGACTGCGACTTCAATCAGATGCTTGAGCTACCTCTGGCCATACCTGAGGTGATCGGACGCGACCGCCCTCATCTACGCGATCTGCTCGGCTCATCGAGCCTGGCAGGCAACCCCATCGTCACCCGCGACCATTGCTATGCCTGTACGGCCGGGCAGGGCTCCAGTTGCGCTGGCGCACTGGATAACCACTAAGGAGAGGTTTGTCATGGACAAGCGTAAAGCGGCCCTGTTGGCCATTGTTCTGCTCGCGATAGCGGGTTTCTTTCTGTTCGACCTGGGCCAGTACCTGAATCTGGCGAACCTCAAGGCGCAGCAAGCGGCAATGAGTGCCCAGGTCTCGGCAAATCCGCTGCTGGTGGGTGGAGTGTTTTTCTTCTTGTACGTGGCGGTAACGGCCTTGTCGTTACCAGGGGCCGCCCTGATGACTCTGGTGGCCGGGGCCTTGTTTGGTCTGCTGGGCGGCACTGTGCTGGTGTCTTTCGCCTCTACCCTGGGCGCGACCCTGGCCATGCTGATCAGCCGCTTCCTGTTGCGCGATTGGGTGCAAGCCAAATTCAGCCAACGTCTGGCCGCTATCGACCAGGGTATCGAGCGGGAGGGGGCCTCCTACCTGTTTGCCCTGCGCCTGGTGCCGGTCTTTCCGTTCTTTCTGATCAACCTGGCCATGGGCCTGACCAAGCTGCCGGCACGCACCTACTGGTGGGTCAGCCAGCTGGGCATGTTGCCTGGCACCCTGGTGTTCGTGAATGCCGGGCGTGAGCTGGGCCAGCTGGATTCGCTGGGCGGCATCCTTTCTCCGGGTTTGCTGGGGGCTTTTGTCCTGCTCGGGCTGCTGCCGATTGTCTCGCGCAAACTGCTGGAGCTGGTCAAGGCACGCAAGGTGTATGCCGGCTGGGTCAAGCCCAAGGTATTCGACCGCAACCTGGTGGTGATCGGTGCCGGCTCCGGCGGCCTGGTGTCGGCCTATATCGCCGTCGCGGTGAAGGCCAAGGTCACGCTGATCGAGAAACACAAGATGGGCGGCGACTGCCTGAATACCGGTTGTGTGCCGTCCAAGGCGCTGCTGCGCTCGGCCAAGCTGGCCAATGAAATGAAGAAGGCGGAAAAGCTCGGCTTCAAACCGATCAAGGCCGAGGTGGACTTCGCTGCGGTGATGCAGCGCGTGCAGCGAGTGGTGGCCGATGTCGAACCCCATGATTCGGTCGAGCGCTATACCGGCCTGGGTGTGGAAGTGATCGAGGGCGAAGCAAAGATCACCTCACCGTGGACGGTGGAGGTCAATGGCCAGACGCTAACGCCCCGTTCCATCGTGATCGCCACTGGCGCGCGGCCGCTGGTGCCGAAGATTCCTGGCATCGAACAGGTGGAGCCGCTGACCTCGGATAACGTCTGGAATCTGCGTGTGCAACCCAAGCGCCTGCTGGTACTGGGCGGTGGACCGATTGGTTGCGAGCTGGCTCAGGCCTTCCAGCGCTTGGGCAGCGCGGTGACTCAGGTGGAAATGACCGAGCGCCTGCTGGTGCGTGAAGACCCGGAGGCCAGCGAGGCGGTGATGGCCAGCCTGCGTCAGGATGGCGTGGATCTGCGCCTGCGGCACAAAGCGGTGCGCTTTGAAGTGGTCGAGGGCCAGCGGCAGCTGGTCTGTCTCAACCTGGCCGACGACAGCGAAGTGCGCATCACCTTCGATCAGGTGCTGCTGGCTCTAGGCCGGGTGGCCAACGTCAAGGGTTTCGGGGCCGAAGAGTTACAGCTGGCCGTACGCCCCAATGGCACCCTGGAAGTTGATGAATACCTGGCCACGCGATTCCCCAATATCTTCGCCGTTGGCGATGTCACCGGCCCTTATCAGTTCACCCACACCTCGGCCCATCAGGCCTGGTTTGCCGCCGTCAATGGTTTGTTCGGTACCTTCAAGCGCTTCAAGGTGGATTACCGGGTGATCCCCTGGGCTACCTTTACCGACCCGGAAGTGGCCCGCGTCGGGCTCAACGAGCAGGATGCCAAAGAGCAGGGCATCGGTTATGAGGTCAGCCGCTTCGGCATCGACGATCTGGACCGCGCCATCGCTGACGAAGCCGCCCATGGCTATATCAAGGTACTGACCGAACCGGGCAAGGACCGCATTCTGGGTGTGACCATTGTCGGCGAACATGCCGGTGAGCTGATTGCCGAGTACGTGGCGGCGATGAAGCAGGGCTACGGCCTGAACAAGGTCCTCGGCACCATTCATATCTACCCGACTATGGCCGAAGCCAACAAGTATGTGGCTGGCGAATGGAAACGTGCCCATGCCCCCCAGGGCGTATTGAACTGGGTGGCACGCTTCCATCACTGGCACCTTGGCGCGAGCAAAGCCGACGTTCAAGCTGAACTCAAGGTGAGCGAGAAAGCGCTTTGAACGGTCAATTCGACCTGTTGCTTGCGGGGGCAGGCCATGCCCATCTAGGCGTGCTGGGCTTGTGGATGAGTGGCCAACGACCCAAAGGGCGCATCGGCCTGATCAGTCCGGGGCCATATGCCTGGTACTCGGGCATGTTGCCAGGGCTGCTGGCCGGCCGTTACCGCGCCGAGCAGTGCCGTATCCCATTGCAGGCTCTCTGCGCCACAGCTGGTGTCGAGTTGCTACAGGAACAGGTCGAAAGGTTGGATTCGTCCGCCAGGTGCGTCGAACTGGCTGATGGCAAGCAGTATTCGGCTACCTGGCTGTCACTCAATCTCGGCTCCATACCCAAGGCACCGCAAGTGGGGGAGAGCCTGCTGGATATCCTGCCGGTCAAGCCATTCGACAGCTTTCTGCAGGGCTGGCAACGCTGGCAACAGGCTCCCCAGGCATTGGCCATTCTGGGCGGCGGCGCTGCGGGCGTAGAGCTGGCGTTGGCTGTGGCGTCCCAGGTGCCACAGCTGACCTTGTTGAGTAGCGCCAGGGTATTGGCCGGCCATCCCTGTGCATTGCGTCAGCGTGCCTTGCGCCATTTGGCGGATGCCGGAGTCAGGGTCGAGGAGGGCGTGGCCGTCGACTCAATTCATGGCGATGCCTTGGTTTCCGGTGATCGGCTTGTCTGGTGCGGTACCCGGGTGATTCTGGCCACTGGCGCCAGCGCTTTACCCTGGCTTGCCCTGTCTGGCCTGGACTGCGACGAGCGCGGGTTCGTGCGCGTTGGTCAGACATTGCAGAGTCTTTCACACCCCCATGTATTTGCCGCCGGTGACTGTGCCAGTCTGACAGCAACTCCCCGTAGCGGTGTCTATGCCGTACGCCAGGGCCCTGTATTGGCGGCCAACCTGGGCGCTGCACTGTCCGGCCAGCCACTGACGCGCTTTCAACCACAACGTCGCGCCCTGGCGCTATTGGCCGATGGCCAAGGTGGTGCCCTGCTCAGTTGGTCTGGCATGACGGCAGAGGGTGCCTTGCTGGGGCGCTGGAAAGACCGTCTCGATCGTCGCTTTATCGCCCGCCACCACGGCGCGCCGTAATCCCCATCACTGCTCAACCCTGTGGGTTGGCCTAACCCTATGCCGGCTTGAAGGTCGGCCCTTAAAGGAGACATTGCATGAAAAACTGGACCCTGCTGTTGCTGCGCATTTCGCTTGGTTGGCTACTGGTGATCTGGGGCGCGGACAAGGTGTTCAATGTCGAGCACGGTATGGCGGTGGCCAACAAGTTCTACTTCGGCTTTCTCGCGGCCGAGGGCGTGATGCGTATAGCGGGTGTGCTGCAGATGCTGGTCGGCCTGGCGGTGGTTGTAGGCTTTGCCCGGCGCTGGGCATATCCGCTGCAGGTTCTGCTCAACGGTGCGTCGCTGCTGGCGGTGATGCAGTCGGTTATCGACCCCTGGAGCTGGGTATTCGAGGGCAGCAACGCGCTGTTCTATCCCTCGTTGATCATCTTCGCTGCCAGCCTGTTACTGATTGCCTATCGCGATGAAGACAAATGGGTGCTGGGCAAAAAATACTGAGTTGTAACAAAGCACTGGATACCGACTCGAAGTAGGTCAGCAAGATGTGGCTGGCATTGGCACAACAACAAGCGCTACCCACAGGTGGCGCATCGCCTACGCAAGAGGGGTATCCAATGCACCGCTTTACACTCAGTTTGTGCGGCCTGGCTGTGGCAGCAGCCTTCAGCCATACGGCCCTGGCCAGCCAGCAATCGGAGGCGCAGGGTTTTATCCAGGACAGCAGTTTCAACCTGCTCAATCGCGCCTTTTATTTCAACCGTGATTTCCGCAACGGCGGCTTCAATGGTGCCGGCACCAATGCGAACAAATCCGGCCAGGAGAGCGGTTACCGCGAGGAGGCTGCCTACGGGATCATGGGATTCTTTGAGTCCGGTTTTACCCAGGGTACGGTTGGCTTCGGTGTGGATGCCTATGGCTTTCTCGGTATCCGTCTCGATGGCGGCGGTGGCCGCACCGGGACCTTGCTAGCCCCCATCGGCAGCGATGGCGAGCCCGAGCGGGAGTGGAGCGAGGCGGGCGGGGTGGTCAAGCTGCGAGTGTCGAACACCGTGCTCAAATACGGTGAGCAGCAATTCGCCAACCCTGTTGTCGGGACGGGCGATGCTCGTCTGTTGCCGGAAACCGCCACGGGCTTTTTCTTAAGCAGCGAGGAAATCGAGGGCGTGAGCCTGGACGCTGGCCACATTACGGCAATGAATGCGTTCAACAGCAGCAATTCGGATGATGAGTTGCTTATTCAGTATGCCGGCGACGTGGGTGATTCGATCAGTTGGGCGGGCCTGACCTATGCACCAGCGGAAAGTCTTTCCCTCAGCCTGTACGGTTCCCAGGTCGAAGACACCTGGCGGCGCTATTACGCAGGGCTGGCCTATACCCTTGACCTGGGTAGCGAGCGCTCGCTGGGCTTTGATCTGAATGTCTATCGCACCAACGACCGTGGCCGCGCGCTGGCAGGTGAGATCGGCAACACCGACTGGTCGCTGGCCAGCAAGTACGCCTGGGGTGCTCATGCAGTGACCCTGGCCTATCAGCAGATCGACGATGACGCCGGCTTCGATTACATCGGTTTCGATGGCATTTACCTGGCCAACTCGGTGCAGTATTCCGACTTCAACGCTCCGGGCGAGCGTTCCTGGCAACTGCGTTATGACCTGGACATGGCCAGCTATGGCGTGCCGGGCCTGACCCTGATGGCGCGCTATGTGCGCGGCAGCGATATCGACAGCACCGATGCGGACGACCGTGGTGGCTTCTTCGATGCCGATGCCCGTAACGAGAAACATTGGGAACGTAACCTGGAAGCCAAGTACATCGTGCAGAGCGGCCCGGCCAAAGATTTGTCCCTGCGCGTTCGCCATGCCGTGCACCGCGGCTCTTCCAACCAGATCGACGGGGACGCCGACGATGTTCGTTTGATCGTCGAGTACCCGCTTAGCCTGCTTTAAGCTTTCACTCGTCGTGGAGTGAAAAATAGGGGTTGCTCCTTTCCTCCCCGTCTTGGGGGCTGTGTCGGCCATGGCCCCCTTTTTTTATCTTTTTCTTGGCTCTTTGTTAGCGCTTATAGCGCTGTAACAAAGCGCCTTTGTTTTTATCTAGTAGTTAACAGTATTCGATCCTGTTTGTTGGCGCGCATTGTTCGCCAATCGACATCCCGAAAAGAGGTTTTCCATGCACGAGTCGGTACAAAACTATTACGGCAAGGTCCTGCAGAACAGTGGCGACCTGAAAACCAGTGCCTGCTGTGATCCCAGCAGCATGCCGAACTGGCTCAAGCCGTTGTTGGCGAAGGTTCATCACGAAGTCAGCGCCCGTTATTACGGCTGCGGCCTGGTCGCCCCGGCCCTGCTGGAGGGATGCCGGGTGCTTGATCTGGGCAGTGGCTCGGGCCGCGATTGTTATGTCCTAGCGCAACTGGTCGGAGCCGAGGGCTCCGTGCTCGGCGTGGACATGACCGCCGAGCAGCTGGCGGTGGCCAATGCCCATCTGGATTACCATGCCGCGCAGTTCGGCTACGCCAATGTGGAATTTCGCCACGGCTATATCGAGGACCTGATGGCACTGGACCTAGCCGACGCCAGCTTCGATGTGATCGTGTCCAACTGCGTGATCAATCTGTCACCCGACAAGGACAGCGTGTTGCGCGAGGCTTATCGCCTGCTCAAGCCGGGCGGCGAGTTGTACTTCTCCGATGTCTATGCGGATCGCCGTCTGGCTGACGAGTTGCGCCAGGATGAGGTGTTGTACGGGGAGTGCCTGGGCGGTGCCCTGTATTCGAATGACTTCGAGAACCTGGCCCGCCGGCATGGCTTTGCCGACCCACGCCTGGTGGAGGATCAGCCCATCAGCATCAGTGATCCGGTGCTGGCGGAAAAACTAGGCGATGCCCGTTTCTTCTCCGCCACCTACCGGCTGTTCAAGCTCGATGGTCTGGAGCCGGCTTGCGAGGACTACGGCCAGGCCGTGATCTATCGCGGCAGCATTGCCGGTGCGCCCACGGCATTTGTGCTGGATAAACACCACCGTATCGAAACGGGCCGGGTGTTCCCTGTGTGCGGCAATACCTGGCGCATGCTCAAGGACAGCCGCTTTGCTGCGCATTTCGAGTTTATCGGCGACTTCAGCCGGCACTTCGGTTTGTTCGAGGGCTGTGGTGGTGGTCTGCCATTCGATCAGGGCGCTGCGCCTGGGACTGCGGCCAGCTGCTGCTGAGGAGAAGGGGATGCTGACTCAGAAGTTGTGTGCCGTTGCCTGCTCTGTCCTGCTGCTCAGTGCCTGTTCACCCGAGCAGAAGCAGACCATCAGTGTCTCGGGCTCAAGCACCATCGCCCCATTGATGGCGGACATCGGTAAGCGTTTTGAGGCGTTGAACCCTGATATCCACGTGGACGTGCAATCGGGCGGAACCTCACGTGGCATTCAGGATGTGCGTAGTGGCCTGGCCTCCATCGGTATGGCCTCCCGTGCTCTGACAGACACGGAAAAAGACCTGCAGGCCTATCCCCTCGCCGACGATGGTATTGCCCTGATCGTGCACGCCAGCAACCCCCTGACCCAGATCACGGGCGAGCAGGTGGTCGCTATCTACACCGGCAAGGCCAGTGATTGGAGTGCTCTGGGTGGCCCGGCAGGTTCAGTGATCAAGGTGCACAAGGCAGAAGGGCGTTCGACCCTGGAGCTGTTTCTGCAGCACTTCCACCTCGACAACGGCGATGTGCGGCCGGACTTGGTGATAGGTGACAACCAGCAAGGCATCAAGTCTGTGGCGGGCAATCCGTTGGCCATTGGTTATGTGTCGATCGGCAGCGCCGAGTACGAAGCGCAGCAGGGTGTACCCATTAAGCTGCTGGCCCTGGACGGGCAAGCAGCATCGAGTCAGGCCGTGCGTGATGGGCAGTACCCATTGAGCCGCACCCTTAACTTGGTGGTGCGCGGCGCGCCGGATGCCAGCACCCAGGCACTGTTGAACTTTGCCCAATCCAGCGAGGTGGCCGATCTTGTTCAACAGCATGCATTTGTTCCGGCGCGATAGCGCCGACCGTCTGCTGCGCTCGCTCAGCCTGCTGTGTGCCCTGGCTGCGGCCATGATCCTGTTGCTGATTCTGGTGTTTCTGACTCAGGCCAGTTGGCCGCTGTTACAGGAGCCCGGCAATCTGCTTGGCAATAGCTGGCAGCCGAGCAAAGGGTTATTCGGCTTGCAGGCCATGCTCGCAGCCAGCCTGCTGAGCAGCATGCTGGCCCTGCTGTTGGCAGTGCCGGCTGGCCTGTTGGTCAGCATCTGGCTGATCTTCTACGCACCAAGGCCACTGGCCAACGCCTACTCGGCGCTGCTCGGCCTTATGGCCAGTATCCCGTCTGTGGTCTATGGACTCTGGGGCTTGGTGGTATTGGTGCCACTGCTCAACAGCTGGTTTCCACCGGGTGCCAGCCTGCTCATGGCAGGTCTCGTTCTTGGCTTGATGATTCTGCCGCTGCTGATGGTGCAGGCCGATGTGATCCTGCGTGAAAGCGCTCGCCGCCATCTGCCGGCGGCTCTGTGTCTGGGAGTGTCGCACTGGGCGGCGATTCGCCGGGTGCTGCTGCCCGCAGCCTGGCCACGGCTATGGCCATCCATCCTGCTGCAACTCGGGCGCGCCCTGGGTGAAACCATGGCGGTGCTGATGGTGGCCGGCAATGTGGTGCAATGGCCAGGATCGATCTTCGATCCGGTGCGCACCCTGACGGCCAATATCGCCCTGGAGATGAGCTATGCCACAGGTCCTCACCTGCAGGCGTTGTACCTCAGTGGTTGGGTCTTGTTGGTGCTGGCGCTGCTGCTGATGGGCCTGGCACGCCTCTATGGAGGTCGTACATGAACCTGCAGGAGCGTTGGCGCGGTTATGCCCTGGCGAGCCTGGCCCTGCTGCTGGCTCTGGCACCGCTGAGCCTGCTGCTGACCTTGTTCGCCGAGGGATTCAGCCATCTGGATTGGAGCTTTTTCACTACTGCGCCCGAGCAGGCCGGACGGAGCGGGGGGATTGGCCCGATCGTTGTTTCTACGCTCTGGGTGCTGCTGATCTGTTTGGCCATTGCCGTGCCTTTGGGCCTGGGCACCGCACTGTTTCTGGTGGAGCAACTACGCCCGTACAGCCGTGCCAATCTGGCGCTGCAGTGGGCCCTCGATGGCCTGGGCGCCGTCCCCTCGGTGGTGTTTGGCCTGTTCGGTCACCGTGTGTTCGTGGTCGAGCTGGGCTGGGGCTACTCCCTGCTGGCCGGTGGTTGCACGCTGGCCTGCATGGTTTTGCCACTGTTTATTCGGGGCTGCGAGCAGGCCCTGCGCGACTGCCCCCACAGCTATCGCCAGGCTGCTGCCGGCTTGGCGATTTCCCGCGTCGGTTACCTGCGGCGCATCCTGTTGCCCTTTGCTGCTCCGGGTATTGCGGCTGCTCTGGTGCTGAGTGCGGGGCGTGCCCTGGCGGAAACGGCCGTGCTGCTGTTTACCGCCGGTTATGTGATGCGCTGGCCCGAAAGTGTATTCGACTCGGGGCGCACCCTGGCCGTGCATATCTACGACCTGGCCATGAATGTCTCGGGCGGCAGCCCGGCCTCGGCGGCTACGGCTCTGGTGCTGCTGGGCCTGGCCCTGATCATTCAATTGCTGGCGTGGCACCTGGGGCGTCGGCCGGCAGCCTTTGCGAGATAAGTCATGCAAGTGCCACCTTCCATTCAGATTGAAAACCTCAGCGTGCGTTACGCCGCTCAGGTCGCGCTGCAAGGCGCTTCATTGGCAGTCGCCCCCGGGGAGCTGATGGCCCTGGTCGGCCCCAGTGGCTGTGGTAAGAGCAGCCTGCTTTCGGCGGTCAATCGCATGAGTGATCTGGTGCCAGGTGCGCGGGTCAGCGGGCGTGTGTTGATCGACGGCCGGGATGTCTTGAGCGCAGCCGAGGATGTACAGGCTTTGCGCCGCCAGATCGGCATGGTCTTTCAGCAGCCCAACCCCTTTCCCTTGAGCATTGCCGAAAACATCCGCTTTGCCTTGCGCGAGCATGGGGTGCGCAACAAGGCCGAACTGGAGGAACGCCTGGAGGAGGCCCTGCAGGCCACCGGGTTATGGAATGAGGTACGCGATAGGCTGGATAAGCCGGCACTGAGGCTGTCGGGCGGTCAGCAGCAACGCCTGTGCTTCGCCCGCGCCCTGGCCTTGCAACCGAGTGTGCTGTTGCTTGATGAGCCCTGCAGCGCCCTGGACCCGATTGCCAGTGCCACGGTTGAAGCACTGATCGACAGCCTCAAGGGGCGTTACACGTTGTTGATGGTGACCCACAACCTGGCCCAGGCAAGGCGCCTAGCAGACCATGTGGCGGTGTGCTGGGTGAGGGATGGCTGCGGCTGCGTATTGGAAAGCGGCCCTGCACATGCCCTGTTTGAACGCAGCCGCGATCCTTTGGCTCATCGCTACCTCAACGGCTTGCTGTGTTAGCGCAGCCATATGCGCACGAAAGAACCGCTATCTGAGACCAGCGGCTTCGCAGGCAAAGCTTCAACTGTCATGTTGGCAGGATGTACTCGGGAAAATGCGGGGGAGGGGGTATGTGGTTCGACAGAGCGCTCTTGCGTGCCAGCAGGAATGCACGCAACGATGCCGGGTAATCCGGACCGGCAGCGCCCTGGACCGAGGCCCTTGCGGCCAGCGCCGCACGCCAGGCGTGAACTCGGGGTGTGCAAGCGAAGAACCCAAAGTCCTCAAACTGCTCGAACACGTCGAAATAGCGGAATACCGGCCCGAATACCGCATCCACCATCGTGAAGCTCTTTCCGGCAAAGTACGGCCCAGTGCACAGCTCGACCTCGATCTGCTCGAACTTGGCCCGGATATCAGAGGCCTTGGCCGAGAGCGTTTCCTCGTCAGGCGCGTTGTAAAACCCACCGATGGCATTCAGCACTGCTGAGCCGAACTCCATCCAGCCACGATGCCGGGCGCGCTCCAGGGGATTTTGCGGATGCATTTTCGGCGATACGGTTTCGTCAAGGTACTCGCAGATCACCGCCGACTCGAAGATCGGCTGGTGTTTGACGAGAAGCACAGGCGTCTTACCCATTGGTGAGACTTTTAGAAACCAATCAGGCTTATGGGCCAGATCAATGTCAACGCGCTCGAAGGCCATGCCTTTTTCTGAGAGGACGATCGCAACGCGCTGCACATAAGGGCACAGCTTGTGGCTGACCAGGATGAATGTGTCAGTCACGGGTATCTCCTCAAAGGATGGGAACGAAGCGATTGCTGCGCCGGGCCGCCATCGCTCCGTCACCGAGCAGCCAGAGGGCGATGGATGCGAGCGTCAGAAACACCGGGTACTCCCAGCCGCCGTTGGGGCTGGTGTGCAGCCAGCCGTTGGGCAAATGCACCCATGCGGCCGCTGCCATGACAGGAACCAGCCCCAGTGATACCTGACGTGCATAGATGCCAAACACCAGCGCCAGCCCGCCTAGCAGCTCGGCGGCGACCACTGGATAGGCCAGGAAACCCGGGAAGCCAACGCTGGTGAAGAACTGAACGGTGCCCGGCAGGGTAAAGACGAACAGCTTCAACAGTGCATGGGCAATCCACATCACGCCGAGGCTGATACGAAGCAGCGTAATGCCGTAAGGCAAGGTGCCGGGGTTATCGGTCGGGTTCATTGCATGTTTCCATTGAGTGGACGACGGTGGGAATGTATGGTTTCGATTAGGAAATCGAAATAGGCATATCCGCAAGACATGGTTGCATCAACGCAATACAAGCTGAGTGCGGCCGATCTGGAGACAGTGCTGGCTCTGGTTCGTTTTGGCACGCTGGCCGATGCAGGCGAGCGGCTGGCTGTGGACGCTTCCACGGTGTTCCGTACGCTGCAGCGCATCGAGCGTGGTCTCGGACATGTACTGTTCGAGCGGTCGCGTACGGGGTATCAAGCTTCAGAACTGGCGCAGTCACTGGCAGAACATGCTGAGCAGCTTGAAGCTGCGCTCGAATCAGCGCGCTCAGCAGCACAGCTGCGACCCGAAGACGTTTCTGGCACTGTGCGCATCACCACGACCGATACGATCCTGCATGCCTTGTGGCGCCGGCGCTCAAGGAGCTCAGAGCACTGCATCCTCTGCTGGGCTTTGAGCTGCACACCGGCAATGAGCTGGCCAGTCTGACGCGCCGCGATGCCGATATTGCGGTGCGCGCCACCAAACGGCCATCGCAACATTTGGTAGGCAAGCATCTAGGTCCCATTCGGGTGGCGTTGTTCGCTGCGAAGAATGGGGGCATTGAGCGCTATGCCGATGCCGAGGCAGGTAAGGCACCTTGGGTGGCCCCGGACGACGCGCTGCCCGAACACCCATCGGTACTGTGGCGCAAACGACATTTCCCCAAGGTCGCGCCGACTTATCGGGTCAACAGCATCCTGACCGTGATGGAGTTGATCAGCCTGGGTCTTGGCGTGGGTATCGTGCCACTTTTCCTAGCGAAGTCCGCCCCGAACCTTGTGCAGCTGACGGATGTGCTTGACGAGTGCCAGACGGAGCTGTGGCTGTTGACACATCCGGAGTCCAGGCATCTGCGCCGGCTGTCGACGGTGTATGGACACCTCTCTAGTACACTCTCGCTAAACTGATTGTTGGCACCGATGGAGGGGATATCCATGGGAAGATAAATGCCAGATTAAGACCGGCACTTATCCGCAGGCACAACCATACCTTTCCTCAGATCAGAACTGCGCCGCAGCTCATGGCGAACAATCTACACAGCCTGAGTAGGCTTGCCGATCAAATACAAACTGACCGAATTTTGATGCTCAAGCGCAAGAGTCACGACCGAAAATGCCATCTATCAGAGACAGCAAAATTGCCTTGTTTCGTGGAAGGTTGCTAACGCTATCGTTGGCAGCCACGAGGTTGCCGTCGAGCCGCATGCTGATATACCCATGAATCATCGACCATATCGCAATGGCATCTGTCTCTGCATCAACGCGGCGGTCTATCTGGTTGCGCTGCAGTATTGAAAGCAGCGTTGAATAGACGCGATTCATCTCTCGCTCCAGCCCGGGATCCTCATGGCGCACCAACTGGCGCTGCCATAGCAGCTGATATCGGTTGGGGTGGTCGAAAGAAAATTGGAACCAGGTATCGGCCAAGGCCTGTATAGCTTGTTCCGGCTGATCATCCATACCGGTGACCGCCGCAACGCTCATATCTGCCAGTTCAGCAAAAATCATCGCGGCGATAGCAGTCAACATCGCACTTCGGGACGGGAAATGATTGGCTGGCGCTGAATGCGCAACCCCGGCGTTGCGGGCTACCGCACGGATGGTGACGCTTTCGATGCCCTCGTGATCAAGCAATGCCAAGCCCTCATTCAGCAAAGCCGTCCGCAAGTCACCGTGCTTTTGTCCTGCAGTACGCTTATCTGGGCTATTCAAATTGACACCGTCCATTTGCACTTCTATATTGACGGCGTCCATTTTAGGTTGCCTGGTCATTTTAGCCAACCGGAATCACCTATTTACCTATGAGAGGGTGTTGCAGTCATGACCGCACGCATAATGATCACGCTGTGTATTTTTCTTTACGCCGTCGGAGTCCCTTACCTGGAGGTCAATGAAACCCATATATGGAATACGCAGTGGCCCGCCCACGCACGGTTGCACAATGTTTGGCAGCTCATTACCAACACGCTGATTGGCGCGGGATGTCTCTGGCTCATCTGGATAAGAAAGGAGATTTTGCTACCAGCCGTGGCTAGCGCGCTGGTGACGGGTGGGTTCCTCCTAGCATTTGTACTGCGAGGATTCTATGGAGGCTCAATGGTACACACTGACGGTAGCGAAGTTACTATCCTGGGGGGCATCAATATAGGCGTTGCCGGATTCGGATTGGGACTGCTTTTGCTGGTGCCTCCTGTTCTTCTTGAGGTCAGACGTCGTCGAGAAGAACAGCGCAAAGCAGGCATTGATTCGCCAATAACAGGCTCGCAGAGGAGGGCGGCTCAATGGGTAATCCCCCCATTTTTAGTGCTCGCCAGAAATAGAGGTTAGGCCGCGAGAGCCAACTTCTGTTTTGGGGTGATGCCTCCAAGGGCCATGTTTGGC
>Ga0209343_10000647_pt1 | contig 48176 bp, 38 predicted proteins | sample RifCSPlowO2_02_FD_184026 | JGI IMG/M metagenome (GOLD analysis project Ga0209343, IMG submission 184026) | Groundwater microbial communities from Rifle, Colorado - Rifle CSP2_plank lowO2_0.2 (SPAdes) (version 2) | ecosystem: Environmental > Aquatic > Deep subsurface > Groundwater | place...
GGCATCAGGTAGACCGTGCGGCCAATCGGGCGGATCAACAGCGCCTGCTCGCGCGCCGCCAGGTGGAAGCGCTCGGCAAAGCGCTCGCCCACCAGATCGGCGCGCACGTCAAAGGCCAAAATCATGCCGCGCTGGCGCAGGTGCTCGACCCGCGCATCGCTGTGCAAGGGGGCAAAGGCGTTTTGCAGCCAGCGCGCCTGCTCGCGGTTGTTCTCCAGCACCTGCTGATTGGCAAAGCGGTCCAGCACAGCGTTGGCCGCCGCGCAGGCGAGTGCATTGCCGGTGTAGGAGTGCGAGTGCAAAAAGCCGCGTGCCACCTCGTCGCTCCAGAAGCTCTGGAACACGGACTCGGTGGTCAGCACCAAGGAGAGTGGCAAGGTGCCGCCGCTGATGCCTTTGGACAGGGTGATGAAGTCGGGCCAGCCGACGAGACGTGCGCCCCCAGACGCGCGGGTACGCGCGCCTCCCCCCGAGGGGGTCTCGCCAGCTTGGGGCGGCCCGGCACTGGCGAGCGCCTGCTCAAACGCAAAAAAGGTGCCGGTGCGGCCGCAACCCACGGCGATTTCGTCGGCAATCAGGTGGACCTCGAACTCGTCGCACAGGGCGCGCACCGCGCGCAGGTAGGAGGGTTCGTGCATCACCATACCCGCAGCGCATTGCACCAGGGGTTCGACGATCAGCGCGGCAATGTGACCACGCCGCGCTTCCAGCACGCCGCGCAAGGCCGCCAGTGCACGGGCCTCGCTGTCCGCACCCAGGCGGCTGTCGGGCGAGTCCACCACATGGGAGGGCATGAGCAAAGGCGCGTAGGCATCGCGGAACACCGCCACGTCGGTCACCGCCAGCGCACCGATGGTTTCGCCGTGGTAACCATGGCGCAGGCAAACAAACTCGCGTTTGGCCTCCAGCCCCCGGTTGCGCCAGGAATGGAAACTCATCTTCAGCGCGATCTCGACCGCGCTGGCGCCGTCGCTGGCAAAAAAGGTGTGGCCCAGCGCGCCGCCGGTCAGGGCCGAGAGCTTTTCGGCCAGCTCCACGGCCGGGGCGTGGGTGCAGCCGGCCAGCATGACGTGGGCCAGGGTGTCGAGTTGCTGCTTGATGGCGTCTTTGATGCCTTCATCGGAGTGGCCAAACAGGTTGACCCACCAGGAGCTGTTGGCATCGAAGTAGCGCCGCCCCTCGTAGTCATGCAACCAAGGGCCTTCGCCGCGCGCAATGGGCAGCGGCGGCACGACGGCGGCGCGCGCCATCTGGGTACAGGGGTGCCAGACGGCGTTCAGGCTGCGGCGCTGCCAGTCTTGCTGGCTAGGCTGGGTGCTCAATTGCCGCCCCTCAGGCCGCACGGGGCGGTGGGCAAGCCGATCATTGTGCTGAGATTGGTTGGGCAAACCGGATCACACATAAAAGTCCTTGTTAACGGGTTTCGCTTTGCAGCATATCGACCAGTTCCAACTCCGGGCTGACAACCCCCATGGCCGTCAGTGCCGCAGCTTACATACGGAACACGCCGAACTTGGTCTCGGGAATGGGGGCGTTGAGCGAAGCGCTCAAGCCCAGCGCCAACACCCGCCGCGTATCCGCCGGGTCGATGATGCCGTCGTCCCACAGGCGGGCGGTGGCAAAGTAGGGGTGGCCTTGGCTCTCGTACTGGCGGCGAATCGGGGCCTTGAAGGCTTCCTCCTCTTCCATGCTCCAGGCGGCTTCGCCCTTGAGCCCGGTTTTGGCCTCGAAACCATCGCGGCGCACCGTGGCCAGCACGCTGGCCGCCTGCTCACCGCCCATGACCGAGATGCGGGCGTTGGGCCACATCCACAAAAAGCGCGGGCTGTAGGCGCGGCCACACATGCCGTAGTTGCCCGCGCCAAAGCTGCCGCCGATGATGATGGTGAACTTGGGCACCTGGGCCGTGGCCACCGCCGTGACCATCTTGGCGCCGTTGCGGGCGATGCCTTCGTTTTCGTACTTGCGCCCGACCATGAAGCCGGTGATGTTCTGCAAAAACACCAGGGGGATCTTGCGCTGGCAGCACAGCTCGATGAAGTGCGCGCCCTTCAATGCTGACTCGCTGAACAAAATGCCGTTGTTGGCGATGATGCCCACGGGCATGCCTTCGATGTGCGCAAAGCCGCAGACCAGCGTGGCACCAAAACGCGGCTTGAACTCGTGCAGCGCAGAGCCGTCGACGATGCGGGCGATGATTTCGCGCACATCAAAGGGCTTGCGGGTGTCGGTGGGAATCACGCCGTACAACTCTTCCGCTACGAATTTAGGAGCTACTGGTGCAATAGGTACCAGGGCTGGGGCCTTATTTCTATTCAAATGGGCGATGGCTTCGCGGGCCAGCGCCAACGCGTGCAAATCGTTCTGCGCCAGGTGGTCGGCCACGCCGGAAAGGCGCGTGTGCACATCGCCACCGCCCAGGTCTTCGGCCGTCACCACTTCGCCCGTGGCGGCTTTCACCAGAGGCGGGCCACCCAAAAAGATGGTGCCCTGGTTCTTGACGATGATGGTCTCGTCACTCATGGCGGGCACATAGGCGCCGCCGGCCGTGCACGAGCCCATGACCACGGCGATCTGCGCAATGCCTTGCGCACTCATGTTCGCCTGGTTGAAGAAGATGCGGCCAAAGTGGTCGCGGTCGGGGAAGACTTCGTCCTGGTTGGGCAGATTCGCGCCGCCCGAGTCCACCAGGTAGATGCAGGGCAGGTTGTTTTGCGCGGCCACTTCCTGCGCGCGCAAATGTTTCTTCACCGTGAGCGGGTAGTAGGTGCCGCCTTTCACGGTGGCGTCGTTGCAGACGATCATGCAGTCCACGCCGCTGACGCGGCCGATACCGGCGATGACGCCGGCGCAAGGCGCGCTGTCGCTGCCGTCGCGGTCCGGGTACATGGCCAGCGCGGCCAGGGGGGAGAGTTCCAGAAACGGCGTGCCGGGGTCCAGCAGCATGCCCACGCGGTCACGCGGCAGCAATTTGCCGCGTGCCGTGTGTTTGGCGCGGGCGGCTTCTCCGCCGCCCAGGGCGGCTTTGTCGATCTGCACATTGAGGTCGGCCACCAGGGCGCGCATGGCGGTGGCATTGGCGACGAATTCCGCAGAGCGGGCGTTGAGTTTGGTTTCAAGAATGGGCATTCGACGGTCTCTTCTCTTTCAGGCGGTTTTGTCTTCTTGCAGCCCAAGCTGCTGTTTCATTTCATCACGGATTTTGAACTTCTGGATCTTGCCGGTCACGGTCATCGGGAACTCGGACACAAAACGAATGTAGCGCGGCACCTTGTAGTGCGCGATCTGCCCCTTGCAGAAGGCCTTGAGGTCGTCTTCGGTCAGCGTCTGTCCGGGCCGGACCACCACCCAGGCGCACAGCTCCTCGCCGTACTTCTGGTCGGGAATACCCACCACCTGCACATCCTGCACGGCTGGGTGGCGGTACAGGAACTCTTCAATCTCGCGCGGGTAGATGTTCTCGCCACCGCGGATCACCATGTCCTTGATACGGCCGACGATGTTGACATAGCCCTGTGCGTCCATGGTGGCCAGGTCACCGGTGTGCATCCAGCCATCGGCATCAATCGCTTCCTGGGTTTTCTCCACGTCTTCCCAGTAGCCATGCATGACCGAGTAGCCGTGGGTGCACAACTCGCCCGACACGCCCGGCGCCACCACCGCACCGCTCTCGGGGTCAATCACCTTGACCTGCAAATGCGGCTGCACCAGGCCCACCGTGGCCACCCGCTTTTCCAGCGGCGTGGTGGTGCTGCTTTGGCAGCTGACCGGACTGGTTTCGGTCATGCCGTAGGCAATCGTCACCTCCGACATGTGCATCTCGCCCACCACCCGCTTCATCACCTCGATCGGGCACGGTGAGCCGGCCATGATGCCGGTGCGCAGGCTGGAGAGGTCGAACTCCTTGAAGCGCGGGTGGTCCAGCTCTGCGATGAACATGGTGGGCACGCCGTGCAGGCCGGTGCATTTTTCCTCCTGCACCGCTTGCAACACTGACAAGGCGTCAAAACCGTCATTCGGGTAGACGATGGTGGCGCCGTGGGTGAGGCAGGCCAGGTTGCCCAGCACCATGCCAAAGCAGTGGTACAGCGGCACCGGAATGCACAGGCGGTCCGCTGCGGTGAGCCGCATGGCCTCGCCAATAAAAAAGCCGTTGTTCAGAATGTTGCGGTGTGTCAGCGTGGCGCCCTTGGGGAAACCGGTGGTACCGCTGGTGAACTGGATGTTGATGGGCTGTGTCGGCTGCAGGGTCTTGGCAATGGCGTCCACACGCGGGTCCGCTGCATTGCCGCTTGCCAGCAGGCTGGAGAAGCGCAGCAGCCCCGGCCCTTCATCGGCCTGGCCCGGCGCGTCGATCCATGCCACGGTGCGCAGGTGCGGCAAACGGGCGGACTGCAAAGCACCCGGCGCGGCCTGGCTCAGTTCAGGCGCCAGTTCACGCAACATACCCAGGTAGTCGCTGGTCTTGAAACGGGCCATGGTCACCAGGGCCTTGCACGCCACCTTGTTCAGGGCATATTCGACCTCGGACACGCGGTAGGCCGGGTTGATGTTCACCAGAATCAGCCCCACTTGGGCGGTGGCCAACTGCATCAGCAACCACTGGGCATTGTTGTGTGACCAGATGCCAATGCGGTCGCCCGGCACCAGCCCCAGGCCCAGCAGGGCGCTGGCGAGTTGCTTGCTGGCGGTTTGCAGCTCGCGGTAGCTGTAGCGCAGACCCTGGTGCCTGCTTACCAGCGCCTCGTGCTCGGGCTGGCGCGCCGCCATGGCGTCAAAAAATGCGCCCAGCGTCTGCTCGATCAGGGGAAGGTCCGTCGCCCCCTGAGACAGGCTGCGGGTCAGGGCAGGCGAAGGCGGGGCACTGGCAGGGCCGGATGTCATGTCGAATTCCTTTGGTGAAGGCGTATCCAGAAAACGGGTCTCTGGCGGAAGGATAGGGGCGACGGCCCTTTGGCAGTCGCCAGCAAGGTTGCAAATTGCGCCAACTTGAGGCAAAGTGCACACCGTGCCAAACCACTCCACGCTTGCCCGCCCCACCGCCCAGACGGGCTCCACCCTCACAGGTGCAACTGCAACGCCCATGGCCTTTGTGCAAGCCATTTTGGCGGCCTACCAGCGGTATGGCGTGGACCCGTCCGGGGCACTGCAAAAGGCACAGATTGCGCCAGAGTTGCTCACCATTGCGCAGGCACGCATTACCGCCTGGCAAATGGAGCAGATCTCCGGCGCGGCGATGCAGGAGCTGGACGACGAGGCCCTGGGCTGGTTCAGTCGGCGCCTGCCCTGGGGCAGCTACGGCATGTTGGCCCGCGCCTCGATCAGCGCCCCCAGCCTGGACATTGCCCTCATGCGCTGGTGCCGCCACCACGGTTTGATTGCGGACGATATTGCGCTGACACTCGAAGTCTCGGGCACGGTCGCATCCATCTGCATTGCCGAGCGGCGCGCGCTGGGTGCGCTGCGGGAGTTTTGCCTGGTCTCGGTGTTGCGCAACATCCATGGCCTGGCCTGCTGGCTGGTGGACTCGCGCATACCGGTGCAGCATGCACAGTTTCCGTTCGCCGCGCCACCCCACGCCGAGGCCTATGGCGTGCTGTTTTCCGGCCCCACCACATTCGGCGCAGCCCACGCCAGCATCCAGTTTGACACCCGCTACCTCGCCCTGCCCCTGCGGCGCGACGAACATGCCTTGCAACAGATGCTGCAGCGCGCCCTGCCGCTGACCGTGCTGCAGTACCGGCGCGACCGCCTGCTGGTGCAGCGTGTCCGCCAGGCGCTGACGACCCACCCAGAAAAAACCCACAGCGCGGAAGACCTGGCCGCCCTGCTGCACGTCTCCCCCCGCACCCTGCACCGCCAGCTCAAGGAAGAAGGCGCCGCGCTGCAAACCCTGAAAGACGAGGTGCGCCAGGCCCGCGCGCTAGAGCTGCTGCTGCGTACCACGCGCCCCATCAAGCAGGTGGCCCAGGCAGCAGGCTTTCAGAACGAAAAAAGCTTTATGCGGGCGTTCAAAGGCTGGACGGGCACGTCACCGGCGGAATTTCGGCGGTCGCAGGCAGGACTGAAAGGAATCCAGAATTTTTGATGCAAAGGCTGGTGCGGTAAATGAACCACGTCATGTTGGCAAATTGAAAGTCAGCCTTTCACAATACAAACATGGTTTGCTGACAGTTCTATTGAAAATATTCTAAACTTAGTCCCAAAACTTAGTTCAACCGGAGTCACCATGCAAACCTTCAATGTTCATGAAGCAAAAACACAGCTATCCCGGCTTATCGCCCTGGCGGGTCAGGGGGAGCCATTTGTGATTGCCAAGGCTGGCAAACCGCTGGTCAAGGTCACTGCCATCAATAGCCCAAATGGTGCGCAGCGCAGCCGCCTTGGCTTCATGAAAGGAACGATGACAGTGCCCGAAGATTTTGACCGCATGGGTGGCGATGCGCTTGCGCAGCTCTTCGCCGGAGGTATGGAGTGAAGCTGCTTCTGGACACCCATATTTTGCTGTGGGCTGCCAATGAACCAGACCGACTGTCAGCAAAGGCACTCGCCCTGCTGAACGACCCTGCCCACGAGCTGCTTTTCAGCGCGGCCAGCCTTTGGGAGATTGCCATCAAGAACGGTTTGGGCCGGGAAGACTTCAAGGTGGACGCCCGACTGCTCAGACGCGGCCTGCTGGACAACGACTATGCAGAATTGCCCATCGTCAGCGCGCACGCTGTTTTCGTGGAAAGCCTACCGCCCATCCACAAAGACCCTTTTGATCGCATCCTGGTTGCGCAGGCCACGGTGGAGGGCATCACTTTGGTCACATCGGACAGCTTGGTGGCCCAATACCCGGGGCCCATACAGTTCGTTTAAAAACAAAGGCGGATGCACATGAAAGAAACCCTCGACAGCTACATCCGCCAGCGTTGTACCGAGTTGGACATGACCCAGAGCGAACTCTCACGCCTGACCGGTGTGAGTCGGCAGACACTGCTTTCGCTGGCGCAGGTGCCCGACAAAATGCCATCCCTGCAAACCTTGGTTGGCTTGGCCGAGGCCTTGAAGGTGCACCCTTTGCGACTGGTGCATTTGGTGATTGACGCGGTCCCCCAGCACCGCACGGTGGCAAAACAACGCAGCCGCAACGACCAGAGTGTTTTTGTGCGCGACGTCACCTTTGAAGACGGCGAACGGGTGCTGTCCGGTCAGCGATTTGTCAAAACCTGGGAGCTGCAAAACGTGGGCAAGGTGCCATGGGAAGGCCGCTTTTTGCAGTGCATGGACGAAGAAATTGTGGTCTACAGCCGCACAGGAGAAACCCTGCACTTGGCCCACAACCTGCGCCCCACCCACACGCGGGTTCCGGTGCCTACCACCCTGCCGGGCGATTTGGTTCAGGTGAGCGTGGAATTTACCGCGCCGGATCTGCCAGGCACCGTGCTGTCGTATTGGAAGTCCACCTTTACCGATGGAAGCCTGTGTTTTCCCAAAAGCCGCGGGGTCTGGGTCAAGGTGTGTGTGACATCCATGGCGCAGGGTGCGCATGCGGAGCGTTAAGTGCCGTCGTATTTGTAGTTCAGATTGAGCCAAACGCTACGCCGCGGACCTTGCCATACGTTGTCCACCGCATTCAGCGCTTGCACATAGCGTAGATCAAAGAGATTTTGCACCCACACAGAGAGTTGCCACTTGGCTTCTTTGTAGGTGGTACCCGTATCCCAACGCACGTATCCTGGCGCATAGACCGAGCCAAGACTGTCTGCTGATTTTCCACTGCTCGCAATGCCTCGGACCCAGCCTTCAAAGCCTTGTTGCCTTTCCGGGCTGCTGATTTTTACGGCCCCCACAAGGCGAGGAACGCCAGGCAGAATGCTGCCCTGCCCGCTGCTAACCGGCGTGGTAATGCTGGCATTCTGAAAAGTCACATTTGCCTGGATTGGCAAGCTGAGCAGCGTCGTTTTCTCATTGACCGTCAAACCAAAAGAGCGCATACCACCCAATGGAATCAGGTAGTTTTTGTTCAAAGGGTCAACCGCAGGCAAATTGTCTTGTTGAATATGAAACATACTGAAGCTCAGCAGGTTGTCTGAGGTTTGACGCTGGGTGCCCCACTCCCATTGGGTGGCCACTTGGGGCGGAAGGTAGCCACCATCACGGGTTTGCCCCTGCACGGGTTGAAAAGAGTCGGCGCGACTAATCCAAAACTTGACTTCCGGCGTGACCTGCCAAGACAGCCCTGCTGAGCTTGTTACGTGTCGTAGATCAACGGTGGTTGTGGCTATGGGGGTATTGCTGGCCGTGTTGATGGTGATACCAGACAGCCTTGTCCCCAAGCGAAGTTGTAAGGCATCTGTGAAGTTGATACTGTCACCAACTGCCAAGCCTTGTTCAGTCACGGACTGTTGGAAGGTGCGCGGCGTGAGTGTCAAGGCGCCTAAATCCACCGGCCATGCCGGATTCTGGATGCTGATTGAATACTTATTGATGCTTTGCGGCCCATTGAAATGGAGGTCTTGCTTTTGCTGCTGTGCGAGCAAGCTGACGTTGTGTGACACTCCCCACGCCTGAAGGTGGCGATCGAGGCTCACACCAATGTCTTGCTGTTGATACGCAGAGGCCAACAGACGGTAGTAGCCAGCTAGGGTAGTCGCGTTTTTGAGACTCCAAAATCCTACCAACGCTTCATCTCGGCTGACATCAGACTGCTGAGCCCATGCCCTGACGAAGGTCTCATCGCTTAAAACGTAATCCCAATAGAGGGCCGTGCGGCTGGCGCGGCGGGCGGCTGAACTTTGGGGACTCACATAGGGCTTGTCGTACCAAAATTGGTTGTTCTGATAAAAGGTGCCAAACACATACGCCGCTGCATTATTGTTTTGCTCCATATCCAGCCGAAATCTTCCGGCAGGTGTTTCTAAACTGGATGCCAACAAGACGTTATCTCTGTCAGTTCCGACACCCTCTGCGGTCATTTGATCACGTTGGCTTGCTGCGACAAGTCGAATCTTTAGGGCTTGAATATCTTTCTCTGTATCCAGCACCATGCGCTTGAGGCCATCAGATGCAATCGTCACATCCGTGGTGAAAAATTCAGTGCCCCTTGGGCGCTTGGTTTGGTATTGCAGCGTTCCACCTGGGGCCCCCGCTCCCATCATGGTGGAGTCAAAGCCCCCCATGACCTCAATTCGCTCGACGCTACTCATGTCCCGCGTAAAACTACTGGCGATATCAGGCACGCCGTTGACAAGGATTTTTGAAGACACCAGTGACGGCGTAGCACTTTGCGCGGCGACAGAAAAGCCGCGTAGTCCAATGCCGGGCATCAAGCCAAAGCTGCTGGAAGCACTGGCTGATGCCAGGCCTGCGTCCTGCAAAATGTCTTCAATGCGCGCCGATGGTCTGGCAGCAATCACTTTCGCATCAACTGTCATGACGACACCTACCCCTGATGGGCTTTGCGACCACGGCTCAAAAGCCACTTGACGCGGGGCTGTAACGATGACTTCAGACAGCGTCTTTACCGTATTTGAGGAACTTGCATGGGAATCGATCTGGGCTTGTGCATGAAGTGGATTAAGCAGTGCGACGGCAAGCAATGGGAGTGTATGCGGCAGTTGCATCCTTCTTTTGAGCGCAGCCGCAATCAGGACCATGAAGGTCAAAGAAATATTCAACATGAAACCCCTGCGTTAATTCTTGTTTTGCGCCGCGCGAACTTGGCACCGCACGGCGGTCACTATAAATCAATGCCTTTCATATTTGCCCATCGTAAGCGCGCACGCTGTTTTCGTAGAAAGCCGTCCGCCCATCCACAGAGACCCTTTTGATCGCATCCTGGTTGCGCAGGCCACGGTGGAGGGCATCACCTTTACTCCGCTACCCACTAAACGCGTAAGCCCAGCTTCAGCAGTCCAAGGCTGCGGCAACACAACGTCAATTGCATAGCGACGATACCAGCAGGGTTAACCCTTACCCAACACATACCAATCCAACGAATTTGATGTGACACAAAAGAATTTGCACTGACTGTCCAGCGAATTGGACAGCCAGGTAGCTACATTTTTGGATCGTCACACATTTCAAAAAGGATGGTTATGTTCGAGGCAAAGATCAATTTGGCTAAACGTTCTGCAACTACGCTGCTGCGCAAGGCAGAGGCCATTGGAGGAAAAAACAAAAACTTCGTTTTTTTGATGGCATTGGCCGGCATTCTCGAACACGCTTCTGCTGCACAAAAAACCACATCCCAGACTACAGACTCAGACAAATCGCAGGTGGGTACTGATGAAACCACCATCCAGCCCATTGATGTTGCAATAGAAGATCCAGAGGCTCAGCAAGCGCTGGAAGCGGCACTGGCGGAAATCGCTCAAACAGACCCCGCCATTCAGGCGCTGATTGACGGTCAAATCAATTTCGTATTGCTTGACCCTACCACGGGCAAACCAAGCCTTGCCGATGATGCCGAGGTTTACACCATCGGCCTGGATGGCAAGGTTGTCCGATATGAGGGCACTCACAGTTACGCCCTTACCGAGCAAGGTGAAGCCATATTGTTGGCACAAGCTGAAACTGGCGTGGTAAGCGATGCTGCAGCTGGTAGCGCAACCACCACTGCTACAACGAGCGCCGCTACCGCGGGTGCTGCGGGTGCTGCGTCTCCGATGCTGATAGCACTTGGTGCACTTGGATTGGCAGCAGCCACAAGCGGAAATACTTCGACCACACCAGCCGCCCCAGTAAACCATGCTCCCACCGCAGTCGCCCTCTCCGCCAGCACCGTCGCTGAAAACGCCGCAGGTGCAGCCATCGGCACACTAACCGTCACCGACCCGGATGCCGGCAACACCCATATCCTGACAGTTGATGATGCCCGCTTTGAAGTGGTCGCTGGCCAACTCAAGCTCAAAGATGGCATCAGTTTGGATTTCGAGGCTGCCAGCACGGTCAATGTCAACGTCACCGCCACGGATGCCGGTGGCCTGTTCAAAACCCAAGCCTTTGCCATCAACGTCACTGACGTTTTTGAAGCACCGCCCAACAGTGCGCCGACCGCAGTCGCCCTGTCCGCAAGCACCGTCGCTGAAAACGCCGCAGGCGCCGTCATCGGCAACCTGACCGTCACCGACCCGGATGCGGGCAACACCCATACCCTGACAGTCGATGACACCCGCTTCGAAGTTGTCGGAGGCCAACTCAAGCTCAAAGATGGCATCAGCCTGGACCACGAAGCAGCCACGTCAGTCAATGTCACGGTCACCGCGACAGACGCCGGTGGCCTATCCAAAGCGCAAGCCTTTGCCATCACCGTCACCGACGTGGCAGAAACCACCACCATCGTTGGCACGGCAGACGCAAACACCATCAGCTTCCCCGCTGGACTGGACGATTTCATCATCACCGGCCTGGCGGGCAACGACAGCATCACCACCGGCGTCGGCAACGACATCATCCGCCCCGGCGAAGGTGCCGATACGGTTAGTGCCGGAACAGGCAACGACATCGTCGTTGTGGTCGGCCAGACGGCGGCGGGCCAATATGCCCAGTCCGACGTCACCAACCCCGGCGGCAGCGGCATCGACCTGTCCAGCGTCATTACCCTGGCCGACCTCAACGGACGGGCCTTGAGCGAAGTGGCGGCTGGCGAAAACATCGACGGTGGCACGGGCACCAACCGCCTGGTCATCTACGGCAACGTAGACCTCACCGGCGTCACCCTGACCAACATCACCCAGTTCCAGGTTAACTCCACCGTCACCATCAGCGCCCAGCAACTGACCGCCCTCGGTTTGAACGTCATTTTTGGCGATGGCGAATCGGTGCTCAACATCACCAACAGCGGCGCCGATCCTGTCACGCTCGACCTTTCGGGCATGACTTTTAGCAACTTCCGCACCCTCAATGTCAGCGCCGGCGTGACCGTGGTGTTGGACCAGGCGGATGTGGACAGCCTGCAAAACCTTTCCGGCGAAGGCACCCTCAAGGCGTCTACCGCGACCGGCACACTCAATCTGGTCAGTAAATACGTCACCCTCGCCATTCAAGACAAAGACGGTACGGATGACGCTACTCACGGAGGTGGCACCTTTGTCGCGGGCAAGCTACTGATCGGAGGCGAAGCCGACGACACCCTCACCGGCGGTGCGACGGCTGACCGCATCGAAGGCGGCGCGGGCGACGACACCCTGGTGGGTGGCGACGGCAACGACGTGCTGCGCGGCGGTGCTGGTGTGGACAGCATGGACGGCGGCGCGGGCGACGACACCTTTGTGGTAGTGGGTGACATCTCCGGCGGCGGCAAGGTCGACTCAGTTGCGGATACGGCTGCACTGGGCTTTCCGCTCACCAACCTCAATGGAAAGAACCTCAACGAAGACGAAGGTGGTAGCGCAGAAGTCATCCGGGGGGGGGATGGGGGTGACACGCTCTATGTTTATGGCACTGCTGATCTGAGTAAGTACGACATTACCGGCATAGAACACATCGAGATTCGGTCGGATGTCACTTTTACCTATGGTCAGATCAGCGGTTTCAAGAGCGTAATCGGCGATGGGAACAGTGTTTTGAGGATAAACGACGCCACTACACCCATCGTGGTTGACTTGACTCAGTTGGCAGCGACGACTGGTTTAAGCTTATCCAAGCTTGGCCAAATTTCAGTGGGCAATAACGTGACGCTGAAAATCTCAAGCGTTAACGAACTGGGTGGCGCAACCATTCTCACTGGTTCAGGAACCATTAAGTCAGATGCGGGGCCGTTAACGCTTACCTCCGCTTACTCGGTACAGGACACCCTGAAATTTTCTTCCAATGTTAATGTCGCTCAGACTGAAAAACTAGCCCAAGTTGTTGCAAAAATCTCGGGCGAATTAATTGACGATGTTGGTAACGACTATTTGCCCGGAACAGACTATGCCGACGTGTTCAAAATGATCCATGGTGGCGACGATGTGGCGAGCGGGAAAAAGGGCAGCGACATTTTCAAGATTGCCGGGACGGGGAAGAAAATCATTCTGGACGTCGCAATAGAAGACAACGGTGTAGATAGGGACGTGTTGGATTTCAGTCTGGCGACGGGGCCGGCAAGTATCGATATAAGTCTTGTGAATGCCGGCACAGTGGGCAATGCCACTATTCAATTAGGTTCAGGCACTGGCGCAGGAGGAACGCAACAAGCAGCACCGAAATTTAATTTGATGCTCATCGTTGATATATCTGGAAGCATGACTCGCAATGAGGAAGGGGAATGGGGCGTTCCGCCAACTAGGATGGATCAAGCCAAGCAGGCTGCAAACCAGTTAATCGATGCGTATAAGAATGTTGGCGATGTCGCCGTACGCATTGTTACCTTTGGGCGAGGCTGGAACGGTGAGGCAGGCTCAGACTTCGATGGCAAAGACGAATGGATGAGTATCGTTGATGCAAAAAGCGTTATTGACTCTTTGGCTCCTGACGGTTCAACGCCATATGCGGCTGCGTTAGATGCTGCTGAACGAGCATTTTTATCTCAGCAGGGGCAGTTGTTCTATAAAAATGGTAATAACGTTTCCTTTTTTCTTTCCGATGGTGTCCCGGATGCATCAATTTATGCAAGAGAAGATGGTTGGGAAGATTTTCTAATTGCCAATAGGATTACGTCTAACGCGCTGGGCTTCGGCGGGCTAAATAATACTTATGAACTTGAACCGGTTGCATTTAATGGCACGAAAGTTAAGTCACCGTCTGATGATCATGCTTTTGGCGAAATACCTGCTCAAGTGACGGTCAGCCTTGAAGGACTTGGGGAAGAATTGATCGCGCAAGCGAAACTCGATTTTATCGAAGATATAAAAGGAACAGACTATATAGACCCATTAACCGGCAAAGGCGATACCTTAACTGGTAATGGTTTAGACAACCGCATTGAAGGCGGCGCCGGGAATGATTTATTGACGGGACTGGGTGGTAATGATACGTTGGTAGGTGGTGCTGGGGATCATGATATTGCTGTTTTTCAGGGGAATTTCGCTGATTATGATTTTTCTCTTGAACGTACAGGAGTGTTGCGAGTCGCGCACGAAAGAGGCAGCAAAGCAGATGGAGTAGACTATTTAATTGATGTAGAGGCAATGAGGTTTGCTGATACTGCCGTAGGCTCAGATATACAAACATCGACTTACTTGAATGCGACGCTGAGATCGGCTGCCGATATATTCAAGAATTATGATTCCACGGGATCGGTGAGTGATAATTACTTCAAATTTTTCTTTGATTTGTCGAAGGCATCTTATTTTCATACTGCAACCCATAAAAACATGGGTGCTGCAACCAGTATTACAACTGAGACAAGTCAAGTAGCTCTAAGCACTAATGATATCCGTTCAGAGGGTGAGGCTTACTCTTACTTGTACAGTGGAACTCTTGGATATAAATCGTTTAAGGATTTTGACACTGGATTGACAACAAGCCGGTACGTGAATAGTGGTGGTCAGAACCTTGATTACAATTATCTCATTGAAGATGGCTGGTTTATCTCAGCGGATAAAAAGAAATTTGGTCTTGATATCAGATCCTCTGTTGCAAAGTTGGGAATATCTGAGGATGGAAAATCCCTATTTGTGACTTTTCGTGGAACTGACTTCGACTTCGCCAGTGGTTGGGTTGGTGATTGGGTTGATGACTTATTCGATATGTATGGTCATTACGATCGATATAAACCATTATTTTCATTGATTGATAGTTACATTAATGAAAATAAAAATGGTGTTGAACACATTTATGTATCTGGGCATAGCCTTGGTGGCCAAATGGCAACGTGGTTTATGCAAGATCATATCGGGGATAGCCGTTTCAATGCAGTGTTATTTGAACCGGCCAACAAAGCGCGCCTAGATTCTCCTAGTGTATTTTCAAAATTTAGTAACGCAGCTTTCGATACACGTATTGTTTCGTTTGAAGCAGAGAATGATCCCGTCCCTGATCTAGGTGGAGGGACGAATCCTGGTAATACGATTCACTTAAATGTGGATGGATACCCACTTACTGCTGGGCTACATGCAATGAGTGCTCTGCAACTTCCATTTTTGAAATCGCTGCCATGGTTAGATAAAGATCATATCGCCAATTCAGCAAGAATTTATAGTCAGTACGGTGATAAATTAAGCACTGATGGTGGATTGGCGAAAACTGGGTTGGATTTTTTAATTTCCGTTGCAACCGGCCTCGTAGCAATACCTGTGTCAAAAGCGGAGTTTTTGAGTAATGCCCGTGGGAATGGTTTTGTCACCTTAGGAGCAATCGCTGACTTCTCTATAGAAGTTACATGGCTTGTGCTAAATAAGATTAAAGATGCGCCGCTAAAATTTGTTGCTGCATACCTGTCTGGTTCGGATGGTTTTTCCTCCTACCTGACAACGCTGATAACCAAAGAGGAGATTGGAATAGCAGCAAATGAAGTTATTGAAAAATACGGACAAAGTATCAATATCAATCTGATTGGAGAGCTTGGGCCATTATGGAAGGCTGCGATAGGATACTTTACGGAAGCCTACGGAGAGATGCTAGAAACTGGGTATGAATTTAAAGTGGCATCCTCTGGTTTATTGCAGTCGGATGCGGGTGGGAGAGTTAGTGAAAGTTCTTCCAGTGATGCTGCGAAACTAACAATTGAGCAAATTCCTTTTTATTCATTAGTATCTCACACACCTCCAGTTTACACGCACACACAGCCTGATATTACGGAGGTTACTATAAAGCCGTTTTTGCTTGGTGCTGAAAAGCTAGACGATATATTAAGCGAGTATCGGAAGGCGTATCCGAGCGCAACGTTGACAGATAAAGTCGCCCATGTTGGGCTTGCTTTGGTTCAAGGCGGTGTACATCTTGCGTCGATTGTTGATACTGCATCAGGCAAAGTGCTGGATCAAAATATAGAAATTGATGCTTCAAGCTGGAAGCCAGCAACCCCTGGTGATAATCTAATAGTTCACGGCAATTACGCATCAAACAAAATTATAGGCTCGAATAGTGATGATGTCTTAAATGGTCGATGGGGCAACGATTTGCTCATTGGGGGTGGTGGATCAGATTTGCTGCTGGGCGCAGGAGATAAAGATGTTTTATATGGAGGTGAGGGAAATGATATTTTGATTAGTGATTCAATTAGCGGCACAAATACGAACATCAAATCTATTATAGGTGATGTGTTATATAACAGTTTGTTAACGGATGAAACGGGATGGGTTGCAAACTTTGATAGCAAAGGCAGCGGCGTGCTGTATGGTGGGAAAGGCAATGACACATTGATTGGTAATCATGCTGCCGACTATTACTTGGTCGATGTTGCCCTAACGGATAATGCCAACAACAAAGATGATATCTTTAATCTCGATGTCGGTGGCTTGGGGTCCTTCCACAAGGATTATGTTGTTTTTTCACGTAGCCAACTCGGTTTGACGCCGACCACCGGAGGTAACGAGAAAGTGTTCGGTGTTGGCGGATTTTCTACACTGAATGGAGACCAGTTTGCCATCATCGAGAATGGGCAATACAACAAGGATTCCATTTCAAGTTTTTTAAATTCTAAGGACGACAGTGCGCCGTTCTTCTCGCTGTGGCTGGATAGCGAGAAGAAATCAGGAACCCTGTATTTTGATGCGGATGGTTATCACGATGGTGGAGACCTCGTGGCGCTCGCAAAAATCGACACTATCTCGACTTACTCCAGAGGCCTTGGGTTAGATTTGACGAACTTCGGAGTCGACCAATTGTTGTTGGTAAATGATTTTCCGGATGCCTCGAAGTTTGCTCTGGACTTAGTGTAGGACAGTGAAAGAGCGTAACGACGACAGAAAAGCTTGACCTTAGCAGTTTGTGTGATGCCATCGATTCGCTCGATCAGAGCTTGGCGGGAACAGCACACACAACATTGGGGCTCCATGGTTTTTCCAATTAGGCAAAGCCCGCTTCGGCGGTCTTTGCTTATGACAATTCCGTACCTGACACAACTCGCGAGCTGGCGTGTTGCAAAAATCACTGTTAATAAGTAACTGCCTGTGAAAATAGTTCTCCCCAGAAACCCTCTCAAAACGCTGTTGCTTGGTTGCTTGTTTGCATCCAACGCCCTTTGCGCAGCCGAACCCATTTCGATGCTGCGTCAAGCCGTGGAATCCGACCCCCGCGTCCTCGCCGCCCGCTCCACCTACCAATCCAAATTGGTGGAGGCCGAAGGCGCATGGTCGGCCTACCTGCCGGTGTTGCGCGGCACTGGCTCGGCGGGGTCGAGTCGCAGTCAAGACCCGCTGGTGCGGGGCGGTGACAAACGAGTCTACGGTCTGGAACTGGAGCAGCCAATCCCCCTCTTTGGCCGTGAATCGGCACGGGTGGAATTGGCCCGTGTTGCTGCGCGGGTGGAAGAATCCGAGGTCAAGCGTGTCGAGCAGGCGGTGGTGGGGGAGGTGCTGGAGGCCATGCTTGGCATCAGCACGGCCAAAGAAACTCTGGCGCTTCGTGAGCGTTTGGCCGTCAACCTGAGCGAGCAAGTGGCCGCCGTGCGCGAGACGGTAGCAGGTGGCGGCATGAAGGCGACGGAGGAGCGGCTGATTCAGTCGCGCGCTGCACAGTCCGGGGCCTTGCGGGCGCGGGCAGCGGCTGATCTGGCGGCAGCGCAAGCCAAGGTCAAGCGCTTGATGCCCGAGGCAACGCCGGTGGTTAAGCTGCAAGAGAACGACTTGCGTAGCTGGTGGCGCGGCCCGTTGACGCTGGAGGCCATGGAGGCGGCGGCGTTGCAGGCCGCCCCCGCCTTGTTAAAGGCGCAGGCAGAGGCCGAGCAGGCGGGGGCGGAATATGCAGTAATACGCGCAGACTTGTGGCCCAAACTCAGCGTGACCATGCAGGCGCAGCGGGGTACGTTTGGTGACGTTCCCGCAGATTCGCAGTCGATCTTCCTGGGCGTCAGCGTGCCGCTCTTTGAAGGTGGTGCAAGCTTCAGTCGGGTTGATAGCGCAGCGCACCGGCAGTCTGCCGCTAAAGACCGGGCGTTGCAGGAAGGCCGCATGACCATGCAACGCATGGCCGAAGCCTGGGCGCGCTGGCGCGCAGCCGAGGCCATGGCGCTGGCCTGGCGCGAGTCTGAACGGCAAGAAGAAGAAGCCGTCAAGCTCACCGGCGAGCAACTGGCTGGCGGTGCCACCACGCAGGTGGGCCTGTTGCGGGCCAAACAGACCTGGCTCGAAACCCTCGTGCAGGGTGTGGATTACCGCTCGCAACAAGATGTGGCGTGGGTGCGCCTGCTGCAAGAGGCAGGCGCTCTCAGTTTGACGTCTGCCTCACCCCATAACGAAAAGTAAAGAAATCGCATGGAATTGATACCCAAAGCACTGCGTGAGCGGCTGCTCACGCCGGAGATTCGGCGCACCTTGTTTTATGTCATGGGGCTGAGCTTGGTCATCAACATTTTGTTGCTGACCTCACCGCTTTACATGTTGCAAATGTATGACCGGGTGCTGACCAGCCGCAGTGAGGAGACTTTGTACGCCATCTCGGCCATTGCGCTCTTTTTGTTGATTGGTTTTGGCGCGCTGGAGGTGATGCGCTCGCGGGCTCTGGTGGGTATCGGCCTGGCCATTGATGAACGCATCAACGAGGGCGTGTTTACCAGCCTGTTTCGCGATGCGGTCAACCGTGGTCAAGGGCTAACAGCGCAGCCGGTGCGTGATCTTGAAATGGTGCGCGGCTTGGTGTCCGGGCATTCGCTGACGGCGCTGTTCGATCTGCCCTGGGCCCCGTTTTTTATTGTGCTGATTTACGTGATGCACCCGGTGCTGGGGGCTTTGGCACTGGCCGGGGCGGTGGTGAGTATTTTTCTGGCGGTGATTTCAGAGCGGCTCTCGCGGCCACTGGTGGGGGACACCTCCAAACACCAAATGGCCGCGTCGCGCTTTGTCGATGCTTGCCTGCGCAATGTGGATGCCATTCAAGCCAACGGCATGCTGCGCAATATGCGCACGCGCTGGCTCGATTCGTACAGCAAGTCGGTTGAATTGGGCGCGGCGGGGGCGGATCAGGTCTCGGGTTTTTCGGGTTCGACCAAGGCGTTTCGCATCATCATGCAAAGCGTCATGCTGGGCTGTGGTGCCTGGCTGGTCTTGAAAGATGCCAGTGTGTCGCCTGGCATCATGGTGGCGGCATCCATCATTTTCGGGCGCGCCATTGCGCCGCTGGATCAGTCGATTGCGGCGAGCAAGGGCTTTATTTCCGGGCTGATGGCCTTGAAGCGGCTGGATGCGCTGCTGGCCCGCAATGCAAGCAAAGGCGAGCCGATGGCGCTGCCCAAACCGAAAGGCACGCTCAAGGTGGAAGACCTTACCCTGGTCCCGGCGGGTAGCCGCAAAGCGGTGCTGCAGGGGATTAATTTCACGCTGGAGGCGGGCGAGGTGCTGGCGGTGGTTGGCGCGAGTGCCTCGGGTAAATCAAGCTTGGCCCGTGCTCTGGTGGGCCTGTGGCAGCCAGCCAATGGCAAGGTTCGTCTTGATGGGGCCGACTTGGCCCAGTGGGAGCCGGATGCGTTGGGCAAATACATGGGCTATCTGCCGCAGGATGTGGAACTGTTGGTCGGCACGGTCAAGGAGAACATCAGCCGCTTTGGCGGAGCGTCGGCGGATGCGGTGCTCAAGGCTGCAGACCAGGCGGGTTGCCATGATTTGATCCTGAATTTACAGGAAGGCTACGACACGCAGATTGGCGAGGGTGGCATTCGTCTATCCGGCGGGCAAGCCCAACGTATTGCCCTGGCGCGTTGTTATTTTGACGATCCCGCGCTGGTGGTGCTGGATGAGCCCGATTCGAACATGGATGTCGAAGGGGTGGCGCAACTGGATGCGGCCTTGGTGCGGATGAAAGCCCGCGGCACGACGGCCGTGGTCATCACCCACAACATGCGCCTGCTGCGGCATGCGGACAAGGCCTTGTTGCTGGCCAACGGCGGCATGGCCTATTTTGGGCCACCGCGTGAATTGATGGAAAAACTCAGCAAGCGGGCCGCATGATGAAACTTTTGGAAAAACCTGTCGAGTCGAGCCCTGACAAGGTCGATCAACTGCCGTCCAAGCACCGGACGGTGATACGAAAAAACAAAGGCGGCTGGGTTGTTCTTGTGCTGCTTTTGGGCTTCTTTCTTTGGGCGGTATTGGCGCCCCTGTCAAAAGGCGTGGTTGCGCCGGGCACTGTGGTGGTGGATTCCAAACGCAAGACGATTCAGCACCTGGAAGGCGGCGTTATCAAGGCCATTCTGGTTCGTGATGGCGCGCGGGTTGCGCAGGGCGATGTCATGCTGGAGCTGGATGACACCAAGGCGCGGGCGGAGCGCGACATGGTGCGCCACCGCTACCTCAATAAGTTGGCGATGCTGAATCGTTTGAAGGGTTTGGTAGAGGGTGCGCCGCAGCTTGCCTTTAGTGAGCCGTTGCTGGCGGCCAAGGATGAACCTGTGGTGGCGGAGATGATGCACCTTCAGCAAAGCGTGTTCCGGGTGCTGCGGCTGGAGCACGATGGCAAGGCCGGTATCGCCCGGCAGCGGATCGGGCAACTGGAGCAAAAGTTAAGTGGCGTGGAGGCCTACCGCCTATCAACACAACGGCAAATTGGTTTATTGGAGAAGGAGCTTGGTCGTCTGGAAGGGCTAATGGCCAAGAAGTTGGTTGAGTCGTCAATGGTCAGCGAGCGACTGCAGCAACTATCACAACAGCAAGGCGAATTGGGGAAAACCGTCGCCAGCATTGCGGAAACCCAGGTTGCCATTGGCGAAGCCAAACTTACCGTGATACAGGTTGAACGTGAATGGCAGCAAGAATTGACCAAGCAACTGACAGAGACGCAGGAAGCCATGATTGAGTTGCGCAGCCAGGTGGACGCGTCACAGAATGTACTCAGCCGCACGGTGATCAAGGCACCGATTAACGGAACGGTGCTGGGTTTGAAAGCAACGACGGTTGGTGGTGTGCTGAGCCCAGGCAATCCGATCATGGACGTGGTGCCCGAAGGCGATGTTCTGGTCATTGATGCACACGTCAGGCCGCTTGACGTGGACTCGGTGCGCAAGGGGATGGCTGCGCATGTGAAGTTCACTTCATTCCTCGCCAAAACCACGCCAGAACTGATGGGCGTGGTTGACAACGTTTCTGCAGACGTGTTGGCAGAACCCACCAAGGGAGAGCCGTATTACCTCATGCGGGTCACAGTTTCGGCCGCGGAGATGAAGAAGCTCAACGGGCTTGAAATCGTCCCTGGTATGCCAGCAGAGGTTTATTCCGACGGTGGCAGCCGAACCATGATGCAGTATTTGTTTGATCCGATTGCAAGCCTGGTGAACAAGAGCATGAGGGAAGATTAGGGGCTGACGCCAGCGCCGCAGGACGCTTCTACCCAAAAAACCACTGCGCCAACACCACCGCAGCGATGAAGCTGGCCACATCGGCCACCACCGCCCCCATGACGGCATGGCCCAGGTTTTTTAGTTTTGCGGCGGCGGCGCAGGCTGCCAGAATGAAAAAGGTGGTGTCGCTGGCGCCTTGCACAATGGCACTCAGGTGGCCCGCAAAGGTGTCGGGGCCAAGGGCTTTGAAAATGTCCAGCATCATGGCGCGGGCACCGCCGCCCGAGAATGATTTCAAGATGCCTTGGGGCACGGCTGCAATCCAGCGCGCATCCAGCCCCAGCAGGGCCGCTACCCACTCCAGCCCATGCTGCAACAAGGCGAAGGCACCGCTTGCGCGCAACAGGCCAATGGCCATCAGCATGCCCACCAGGTAGGGAATCAACGTCACCGCCATGGCGAAACCTTTGGATGCGCCTTGCAAAAAGGTGTCGTACACCGGTACCCCACGCCATGCGGCCAGCCCCACAAACAACACCACGGCACCCAGCAGGGATGCGTTGCCCATCAGCGTGACAGCATGCGAAATAACGGGGCCGGAGAGCGTTGCCATCAGCCAAGCCATGCTGCCAAGCACACCCACAAATAACACCGCGCCCCCCAGCAGCACAGGGTCCCACACCTTGATTTTTTGCACCACTGCCATATAGGCCAGCCCCGCAAACAGGCCGATGTAGCTGGCCAGCAGCAGGGGCACAAACACGTCGGCCGGGTGTGCCGCACCCGCCTGCAGCCGGTATCCCAAAATGGAGACTGGGAAGATGGTGACCGAGGTGGTCATGTAGACCAGAAACATTTGCTGGGCGCGGCTGGCCTTGCCCGGCTCCTGGTTCAGCGTTTCCAGCTCTTCCATGGCTTTGAGGCCGGATGGCAAAGCACCATTGTCTATGCCCAGCATGCTCATGGACGCATTGATGCCAATGCTGGCCAGCGCCGGGTGGTTGCGTGGCACTTCGGGCATCAGGCGGCACAACACCGGGCTCAACACTCGTGCCAACCAGGTTACGGCGCCTGCGGCCAGCGCAATTTCAAACACACCCAGCCAAAGCACCAAGGCACTGATAAGCCCGATAGCCAACTCCACCGCCGTTTTGGCGCTGGTAAACAACGCCTCTCCCATGGCATTGACCGTGGCGCCTCCATCGGAAAAACTATTCGCCAGACCGACGCAGGCGGCCACCAGGACCAGTGCGGCCCACAGAGCATTGAGCATGGAGGTCTCCCAGAGTGTTTTTGTTATGGGCCGCTTAATTTGTAACAGCCTTTGGAGCAAGCACTGTAGCGCACACCTGCCCCGGGAATTCCCTACACTGTGGCCCATGATTACCCTGTACCACTGCGTCAGCGCCCGCTCGTTTCGCCCCCTGTGGATGCTCGAAGAGCTGGGGCTGCCCTACCAACTGGCGATGCTGCCGTTTCCGCCGCGAGCACTGGCGCGCGCGTTTTTGCAGGAAAACCCGCTGGGCACCGTGCCGCTGCTGGTGGAAGGCGACACGCGCATGACCGAGTCCGCCGCCATGTGCCAGTACCTGGCCGCCCGGCACGGCGCGGGCGCACTGGATGTGGCAGTCAACGACCCCGCCTTTGGTACCTACCTGAACTGGCTGCACATGAGCGACGCCACGCTCACCTTCCCGCAAACCCTGGTGCTGCGTTACGCCCACTTTGAAGCGGCCGAGCGCCGCCAGCCCCAGGTTGCCGAAGATTACAGCCGCTGGTTTCTGGCCCGCCTGCGCGCAGTGGATGCCGCCTTGCAGGGCCACACCTTTTTGTGTGCCGACCGCTTTACCGCCGCCGATGTGGCGGTGGGCTACGCCCTGTTGCTGGCACAGCATTTGGAACTGCAAGCGCAGTTCAGCCCTGCGGTGGCCGCCTATTGGCAGCGTCTGCAAAACCGCCCGGCCTACCAGCGGGCGATGGCGGCACAGCATGCGGCGGCCGTCGCCCAAGGGGTGCCCACCACACCGGCGCCTGACACGCGGCCTTGAGTTTTTACAACGCGTCCCCGTCCACGTAGACCCAGCGCCCGTCTTCCAGCACAAAGCGGCTGCGCTCGTGCAGGCGCACGGCGGGGCCGGTCGCGGGCTTTTGCCGGGCGACGAACTCCACTGCCGCATGGGAGGCATCCTGCGCAACGAAGGCGCGCACCTCCAAGCCAAGCCACTTCACCCCCGGTTCAAACTCCACGTGGCTGGGCCGATGGCTGGAGTGCCAAGTCGCCAACAGATAGGCCTCGCGCTCCAGGCGGAAAGCGCTGTAGCGGCTGCGCATCAGGCTCAGAGCATCCGGCGCCGGTTTGTCCGCCTCCAGCCACTGGCCACAACAATGGCCGTAGACTGCGGGGCGGCCTTTGGCACTGGTGCGCCCGCAAGGGCAAGGGTCCGAGAGACTGTGCGCTTTCATGTCTTGGCGGCGCGGCGGGCCTTTTGCTGCTCCAGCGTTTCGGTCGCGCCGCCCTGCTTCACCCACTCGGCATACCCACCGTCGATATGGGCCACGTTGGCCATGCCCATGTCCTGCAGGGTCTTGGCGGCCAGCGCGCTGCGCCAACCGGCGCCGCAAAACAGGATGAACTCTTTGGATTCGTCGGCAAACAGGGCCTTGTGGTACGGCGACGCGGGGTCCACCCAAAACTCCAGCATGCCGCGCGGCGCGTGGAAAGCCCCCACGACCGTGCCCTCCGCCAGTTCACGGATGTCGCGGATATCGACGATCTGCACGCCAGGGTCGCTCAGGCGGGCCTGCACTTGCGCGGGGGAATAGGTGGTGACCTGCGCCATGGCCTCGTCGACGAGGGCGCGGAATCCTTTGGTAATGGGCATGGGGCTCCTTTTTGTGTTCGTGAAGGAACATTACCACAGTGTTTTATCGCAAGCACAATGTACATCCATGTATTTACATTTTCAAAATTGAAGCCTAAACTTCAGTTTTTCAGGGTAAAGCACCATGATCACCACCAAGATTTTTAAAAACGGCAACTCCCAAGCCATTCGCATTCCTGCCGAATTGGCATACGGCGCGTGGGACACGGAGTTGGCCATCGAACGCATTGGCGACGAACTGCGCATCCGGCCCGTGCCACGTCGCATCGGAAACGTATTTTCCAAATTGGCCCAGTTTTCACCGGATTTCATGGCCAGTGGGCGCGATGCAAACGAGCAAGCCGATCGAGACACGCTATGACGCCTAAGTTCATGCTCGACACCCATATTTGCATTTACCTGATGAAAAACCAGCCCCCCGAGGTGGCCGAACGGTTTGCCCAGTACTTTGTGGGCGACGTTGTGATCTCAGCGATTACCCTGGCCGAGTTGGAATACGGCGTCAGTTGCTCCAGTGCGCCAGCGCAAAACCGCTTGGCATTGGACGGCTTTTTGGAAGAAATTCCGGTGGTCCCTTTTGACGGGTCAGCCGCGCGTGCCTATGGCCCAGCACGCCTCGCGACGCGGGATCGCAAGCGAGACGCCTTGGACAAACTCATCGCCGCACATGCCTTGGCACTCAACGTCACCCTGGTGACCAACAACGAGGCGGATTTCACCGGATTTCCTGGCTTGCGGGTGGACAACTGGGTGGCGAGTCACTGAACGGGCGGATGGATAGGTGGACACGCGTTGTCCCATGGGCGCGCGCAGCCAGCCGAAGCCGGACAACATGCACTTTTGCTATGTATTTAGTAGCTGCTTGTGCATATTCCACGGGGGCTAAAGGCCTATTTGATCATTAACCGTTCTTGGCTGCGCAGCTTGGGATGGCTGGCATGGTTATTTCAGCCCCGTTGCGACTCCGGCACTCCGGCACTCCGGCACTTCGGCACTTCGGCACTTCGGGACTTCGGGACTTCGGGACTTCGGGACTTCGGGACTGGGGACGCAGTGGCACTCAGCTCCGTTCGTGTCCTCCGCCCTGCGGGCTCCTCCTTTACCTCACTGCGCTGAGCGCCACTGCGCCCCCAGTCCGCCAGCGTGCTTGGTATGCACAGGTATTCATGCATGGCATACCAACACGGCTGGCGGCCGATGGCACTGGGGTAGATGGTGCAGCGAAGTAAAGGAGGAGAACCGGGCGCAGCCCGGTTCGGGGGACATGAGCGGAACCATCTACCCCAGTGTCAGCGGCCCCCACAAACCTGTACCGGCAATGTCTTCAGCCGCAGCATACCTGGCCCCTTGCCCGGCTACCGCAAGACCTCATCAACCCAGCGAACGCTGAATGATGATTTTCTGCACGTCACTCGTGCCCTCGTAAATCTGGCACACGCGCACATCGCGGTAGATACGTTCCACCGGGAAGTCGCTCACGTAGCCGTAGCCGCCCAGGGTCTGGATGGCGGCGCTGCACACCTTCTCGGCCATTTCGCTGGCGAACAGCTTGGCCATGGCGGCTTCCTTGAGGCAAGGACGCCCGGCGTCTCTTAGAGAAGCGGCGTGCCAGATGAGCTGGCGCGCCGCTTCCAGCTGCGTGGCGCACTCGGCCAGGCGGAAACCCACGGCCTGGTGGTTGAAGATGGGCTGGCCAAAGCTCTGGCGCTCCTTGGCGTAGGCAACAGCCACCTCAAACGCGCTGCGCGCCATGCCCACGCTTTGCGCAGCAATGCCGATGCGCCCGCCTTCCAGCCCACCCAGGGCGATGCCGTAGCCTTCGCCCTCTTTACCGATCAGGTTCTCGGCCGGAATGCGGCAGTTGTCAAAATTGATCTGCGCCGTGTCGCTGGAGTGCTGGCCCAGCTTGTCTTCCAGCCGCGCCACCACATAACCCGGCGCGTTGGTGGGCACCAGAAAAGCACTCATGCCCTTCTTGCCCGCGCCCTTGTCGGTGACCGCGATGACGATGGCCACATCGCCATGCTGGCCGCTGGTGATGAACTGCTTGACGCCATTGATCACGTATTCGTCGCCCTCTTTCACCGCCGTGGTGCGCAGGCTGGAAGCGTCCGAGCCCACATGCGGCTCGGTCAGGCAAAACGCACCCAGCATCTCGCCGCGCGCTAATTTGGTTAGCCAGTGTTTCTTTTGCGCGGCATTGCCGTACTTCATGAGGATGGCGTTGACCGGGCAGTTGGTCACGGAAATTGCCGTGCTGGTACCGCCGTCACCCGCCGCAATCTCCTCCAGCACCAGTGCCAGCGTCACGTAGTCGAGGTGGGCCCCGCCAAACTCCTCGGGCACACAAATGCCGTAGGCCCCCAGCGCGGCCAGCCCCTGGTGCGCGTCTTTGGGAAAGTGGTGCTCCTTGTCCCAGCGCGCGGCGTGCGGCCACAACTGCTCCTGGGCAAAAGCGCGCACCGCGTCGCGGATCATTTCCTGGTCCAAGGTCAACAACATACATATCTCCGTTCAATCACACCCAGTCACACCCAGCATCGTCTCGGCGAGCTTGGGTGTTCCGGGGGGCGATTTCTGCGCGTTTGGCAGCATGAGCCCCCCGGAATACCCAAGCTCGACAGGAAATAACGCCCTAGCCCTTATGGAATAAGCGCAAGCAGCTACAAAACTTATAGCAACTCCAGCGCCACCGCCGTCGCCTCCCCCCCGCCAATACACAATGTGGCAACACCCTTGGTCAGCCCCCGTGCCTTCAAGGCATGGATCAGCGTGACCATGATGCGCGCACCGGACGCGCCAATCGGGTGACCCAGCGCGCAAGCGCCGCCGTTGACGTTGACCTTGTCGTGCGGGATGTCCAGGTCGTGCATCAGCGCCATGGGCACCACGGCGAAGGCTTCGTTCACTTCCCACAGGTCCACGTCGGCAGCGGTCCAACCCGCCTTGGCCAGCACCTTTTGCACTGCACCCACGGGCGCCGTGGCAAACCAGTTGGGTTCCTGCGCGTGCACCGCATGGGCCACGATGCGGGCCAGGGGCTTGCAACCCAGCTCGGCGGCGGTGGAACCGCGCATCATCACCATGGCGGCGGCGCCGTCGTTGATGGAGCTGCTGGAAGCGGCGGTGATGGTGCCGTCCTTCTTGAACGCGGGCTTCAAGGTGGGGATCTTGTCCAGCTTGATTTTGCCGGGGCCTTCGTCGATGGACACCAGCACTTCACCGGCGCGGGTCTTCACCGCCACGGGCGTGATCTCAAGCTCGAATGCTCCTGATTTAATAGCTGCCTGCGCCCGCTGCACGCTGGCGGTGGCGAAATTGTCTTGTTGTTCGCGGGTGAAGCTGTACTTGGCAGCGCAGTCTTCGCCAAAGGTGCCCATGGAGCGGCCGGCCTCGTAGGCGTCTTCCAGGCCGTCGAGCATCATGTGGTCCATCACGCGGTCGTGGCCGATGCGGATGCCGCTGCGGCCCTTGGGCAACAAATGCGGCGCGTTGGTCATGCTTTCCATGCCACCAGCCACCAGCACATCGGCACTGCCAGCCAACAACATGTCGTGCGCGAACATGGCCGCGCGCATGCCGGAGCCGCACATTTTGGACAAGGTCACCGCACCGGCGCTCTTGGGCAAGCCACCTTTGAAGCCAGCCTGGCGGGCGGGCGCCTGGCCCTGGCCCGCCATCAGGCAGTTGCCGAAAATCACTTCATTGACCAGTTCGGGGGTGAATTTGGAGCCTGCCGCAGCGCGCTCGACGGCGGCCTTGATGGCGGCGCCACCCAGGTCGTGGGCGGCCAGGGATGCGAAGTCCCCTTGAAAACCACCCATGGGGGTGCGGGCGGCGCTGACGATAACGATGGATTCAGTCATGGGTTCTACTCCTGAAAAAGTTGAATTAAAAGGGAATTAACTGGATTGGGCGTTGATGAACCGCTTGTCCCGGTCGTACGGAAACACGTCATGCACATGGCCCGCCAGGATGCGGTCCTTGTGGGCCTGCCAGAAGGCGGCGTCCAGCAGGTCGGCGTGGTGTTTCATGAACACCTCCCGCACGGCCGGGTTGCCCAGCAGGAAGGGGCCAAAGGTTTCGGGGAACACGTCTTTGGGGCCCACGGTGTACCAGATCTCGCCCGACATTTCGTCTTCTTCGTTACGCGGGACTGGCACCTTGCGGAAGTTGCAGTCGGTGATGTATTCGATCTCGTCGTAGTCGTAGAACACGACCTTGCCGTTGCGGGTGATGCCGAAGTTCTTCCACAGCATGTCGCCAGGGAAGATGTTGGCGGCCACCAGGTCCTTGATGGCGTTGCCGTATTCCACCACGCCGCGCTCGATCTGCACCCGCGCCCGCACCGCTGCCGGTGACAGGTCCTTGGCATTGGCGCCACCGGCGTCAAAGGCCTCTTGCAGGTAGATGTTGAGCGGGATCATGCGCCGCTCGATGTAGACGTGTTTGATGATGACCTCCACCTGGCCGTCGCCATCGCGGTCGCTGATCTCCAGCTGGCTGGGGGCGAATTTCTCGATCTCGGCAATCAGCTCGTCGTCAAAGCGGTCGCGCGGAAAGCCCACCTCGCTGTACTCCAGGGTGTCGGCCATGCGCCCGACCCGGTCGTGCTGCTTGACCAGCAAATACTTGCCCTTGATCTGCTCGCGGGTGGTGTCTTTTTGCGGCGGGTAGTAGTCCTTGATGACCTTGAACACATAGGGAAACGAGGGCAAATCGAACACCAGCATGACCATGCCCTTGATACCGGGGGCGATGCGGAACTTGTCGGTGCTGTGGCGCAGGTGGTGCAAAAAGTCGCGGTAAAACAGGGTCTTGCCCTGCTTGGCCAGGCCCAGGGCGTTGTAGATTTCGTTGCGCGGCTTGCGCGGCATCATGCTGCGCAGGTACTGCACATAGGCGCTGGGGATCTCCATGTCCACCATGAAGTAGGCCCGGGCAAAGCTGAACAGCATCAGCAGGTCGTCGTCGCCAAACAGCGCTGCGTCGATCGCCAGCGTGCCCGCCTTGGTGTGCAACACCGGCAGCGCAAACGGGAACTCGTTGAAGCCGTTGATGAGCTTGCCGACGATGTAGCAGCCCTTGTTGCGGAAAAACAGGCCGGTGAGCACCTGGATCTGGAAGTTGGCGCGCAGCGTGGCGTCGCCCAGGCGTTCGACCATGGCGGTGGCGACCAGGGCGGCGTCGCGCTCCAGGTTGGCAAAGGCCAGGCGCAAATCAAAGTCTTGCACCATGCGCACCAGCACCGGCTGCATGGTGTCGCGCGTGGGGTAGTAGCAGTGGTAGGTGGGACGCTTTTCGGATTCGTCGTTTTCGATGTACTCGGTGCTGACGGCCGGGCGCACAAAGATGAAGTCGTTCTGAAAGTAGCTGCGGTGCAGGATCTTGGTGGTGACCGAGTTGAAGAAGGTTTCGGCCAGCTCGGGCTGGTGGTGGTTGACCAGCAGGCCGATGTAGTGCAGCTTGATCTGCTGCCAGATGTCCATGGACTGCTCACCGGCCTTGAATTCGCGCTCCAGCCGCATGGAGCATTCCTTGACCCGCAGGTCGTAAAACTCGATGCGCTCGCGCTGGGCGCGCTGCTGGCCGTGCCAGTCGGCCGTCTCGAAGCGGTGCTTGGCGCGGGCCGACTCGGTGCGAAACAGGCGGTAATGGCGGTTGAAGCCGTCCATCATCGCCTTGGCGATGTCGTAGGCGATAGATGAGTCCAGGCGGGTGGGGAACATTGAAACGGCCATTTGCTATGTTTTTGGTAGCTGGTTGCGCAGTGTTTACGGGGGCTGGAGGCTATTTTTACTTAAATTTCTATTTATGGCGGGGCACCAGGCGCACGCCGGAGATGGCTTCTCCGTACAAGGTGTCCAGCTGGGCGTTGCCTTTGACGTTCATGTGCAGGTCCTGCACCAGGCCATCGTGCAGGCCGTAGACCCAGCCATGCAAGGTCACGTCCTGGCCCCGGCCCCAGGCGTCTTGCAGCACCGTGCTTTGGGCTACATTGACCACCTGCTCGATCACGTTGAGTTCGCACAGCGCGTTGGCCCGCCCGTGTTCAGGCAGCAGCTCCAGCAGGTGGCGGTGGCGGTCGCGCACGTCCTGGATGTGGCGCAGCCAGTTGTCCGCCAGGCCGATGCGCGCGCCTTCCAGCGCCGCCTGCACCCCCGAGCAGCCGTAGTGCCCCACCACCATCACATGCTGGACTTTGAGCCGCTCCACCGCAAACTGGATGGTGGACAGGGCGTTCAAATCGGAATGCACCACCACGTTGGCGATGTTGCGGTGGACAAAAATTTCGCCGGGCGCCAGGCCGATGATTTCATTGGCGGGCACGCGGCTGTCGGAGCAGCCGATCCACATGTACTTGGGCTTTTGCTGGTTCGCCAAGCCGGTGAAGAAGCCGGGGCGGCGCGCTTCCATCTCGGCGGCCCATTGGCGGTTGCTGGCGAAGAGGTCGTTCAGTTCAGTCATGGTGTTACCTTATTTTTGAGCGAGTTGCGCACGTTCCAGTCCAGCAGGCCGTAGCGCGCGCGCTCCTGCTGGTCATCCTGTGCGTTGAAACGGCAGTCCGGCGTTGCGGGCTGCGCCGAACTGCAGACAAAGGAGGCCGGGTTGCCCAGCTGCCACATGCCCTGGGCATTGCGGGCTTCTCCGGTGAAAAACATGGCGCGGGGTGCCTCGGTGGGGCTGGGCTTGTCGCCCACCGCCCGCAGCAGGTTGCGCCCCGAATTGACATAGGGGCCGGTGATGCCCGCCAGCGGCAGCAGGGTGTTGAACATATCGCGGTGGCTGGCCGGGCTGGCCTGTTGCGGGCCGCAGGCCAGGCCCTCGCCCCAGATCAAAAAGGGCACCTGGCGCATCAGGTAGCGGCGCTTTGCTTCGGCGTAAATACCGAAGGAACGCACATTGTGGTCGCCCGTGGCGGCCACCAGGGTGCTGGCTTTGAGCGGGCTTTTTTGCAGCTCCTGCACAAAACCGCCCAGCAGGTCGGCGGCGTAATGGTAGGAGTCCAGGTTGAGTCGAAAGGTGTCGGAGCCGGTCTCACCACCCCACAAGGCCATGTCGCGCGGCACGCGCTGGTAGTCGGCGGGCAGGTCGTACGGCGGGTGGTTGGTGGAGGTGAGCACAAACACAAAGATCGGTTTGTCCACGGGCTGCGCGGCCAGGCGCTTGCTGAGGTATTGGAAGACATAGCTGTCCCACACGCCCCAGATGCCCAAGGTGGCCTCGGGGTAGGCCTCTTTCAGGGTGTTGGCGTCCACCACCTCGTCAAAGCCCTGCACCTTGAGCACCCGGTTCAGGTCGCGCCAGCCGGAGCGGGCCGAGGTGATAAACAGGGTTTGGTATCCGGCATCGCGCACCACCTTGGGGATGGCCCAGGGAATGGGCTTGCGGCCGACATCGCCCAGGGTCAGCGGCGTAATGGGCGACGAGAAAAGAATGGCCTCCAGCGACGGGTGGGTGCCGGGCTGGGCCGAGTCGAAGTTGCTGAAGTGGCAGGCATGCTCCAGGGTGGGCGCCAGGCGGCCCAGCACATCGAACTTCGGGCTCTGGTAGCGCATGGGTTCGGCGCTGAAGGACTCCATCAGGAAAAACACCAGGTTCTTCTTGGTCGCCCCTGCGGGCAGCGGGTCGTGCGCTGTCAGCGCGGCTTTGACCTCGGCCTCGCTGCCGTGGGGCAGGCCCAGGACTTCGGCGGCGGCCAGCGCGTTGTCAAAACCCATGGATTTGAGCCCGGCCACCGGGTTTTGCAGGTTTTGCGACAGGCCCCGGCTGTCCCAGGCGTATTTGAGTGCGATGACGCCGTTGGGCACCATGTCGTTGAGGAACTGGGAGGTGGTCACCGTCAGATGCTGGCGCTGCAGCGCCATCTCGCGCAGCGTGCCTTTGCCCGCGAAAAGCAGTGCAAAAAACACCACCACCGCCACCACGGCCTTGATCGCCCAATGGCGGGTCTGCAACACGGTGTCGGGGTTCAGGCGAACCAGCAACCTGCGGTGCAAGACCACCGTGGCCGCGCTCAGGCCGAAGGCCAGCAGCAGCGTCCAGACCACCGGAAAGTCGCGCCAGATGGTTTCCAGCACGGCGGCGGTGTCGTCTTCCACCAGCCCGAACACCAGCGAATCGATGGGTGTTTTGTAAAACCCGAAGTAATGCAGATTGACCAGCGACAGCATCACATAGACAAAGGCCAGGCCCGCAGCAATGCGGCCATTGGCCTTGCCCGAGACCCAGGGCAGCACCAGCAAGAGCAGGACCCCGGCGATGGCGCTGACTTTCAAATCAAAACGCAGGCCCTGAAACACCACCGTGGCGATGTCATGGGGCGGAACCTGGTACGCCGCAGGCCAGAAATAGGCCAACTGACCCAAACGGATCAGGGTCAGCGCCACCACCAGCGGGACCACCAGCAACCAGGCGCGGAGCAGACCGCGCAGGAGGCCGTGTAAAAAGGAGGAAAAAATGCGGGTTACAACAGACGTCATGCCATGGTTTCAGCGAACAATTCTCGACCGATAAGCATACGGCGGATTTCGCTGGTACCGGCGCCGATCTCGTACAACTTGGCATCGCGCCACAGACGGCCCAGGGGGTATTCGTTGATGTAGCCGTTGCCACCGAAAATCTGCACGCCCTCGCCCGCCATCCAGGTGGCTTTTTCGGCTGTCCACAGAATCACCGAGGCGCAATCCTTGCGCACCTGGCGCACATGCTCCAGCCCCAGCAGGTCCAGATTTTTGGCCACGGTATAGGCAAACGAGCGCCCGGCCTGCAGCACGGTGTACATGTCGGCCACTTTGCCCTGGATCAGCTGGAATTCACCAATGCTCTGGCCAAACTGCTTGCGGTCGTGGATGTAGGGAATCACGTTGTCCATCACCGACTGCATGATGCCCAGGGGGCCGCCGGTAAGCACCGCGCGCTCGTAGTCCAGCCCGCTCATCAGCACCTTGGCGCCGCCATTCACATTGCCCAGCACATTGGCCAGGGGCACTTCCACGTTGTTGAACACCAGTTCGCCGGTGTGGCTGCCGCGCATGCCCAGCTTGTCTAATTTTTGCGCGATGCTGAAGCCGGGCATGCCCTTCTCAATCAAAAAGGCGGTGACGCCGCGAGCACCCAACTCGGGCTCGCTTTTGGCGTAGACCACCAAGGTGTCGGCGTCAGGGCCGTTGGTGATCCACATCTTGTTGCCGTTGAGCAGGTAGTAGCCGCCCTTGTCCTCGGCCTTGAGTTTCATACTCAGCACATCACTGCCCGCACCGGGTTCGCTCATCGCCAGCGCACCCACATGCTCGCCGGAAATCAGCTTGGGCAGGTACTTGGCGCGCTGGGCTTCAGTGCCGTTGCGCTTGATCTGGTTCACGCACAGGTTGCTGTGCGCACCGTAGGACAGGCCGACGGATGCGCTGGCGCGCGAGATCTCTTCCATGGCGATCATGTGCGCCAGGTAGCCCATGTTGGCGCCACCGTACTCCTCACCCACGGTGATGCCCAACACGCCCAGGTCGCCCATCTTGCGCCACAGGTCCATGGGGAACTGGTCGTTGCGGTCGATCTCGGCGGCGCGGGGGGCGATTTCTGCTTGCGCGAATTCGCGCACCGCGTCGCGCAGGGCGTCAATGTCTTCACCGAGTTGGAAATTCAGGCCGGGCAGGTTCATTTTTTGTCTCCGTTGGGTTGGTTCAAGAGTGGGTTTCAATAGGTCTTGGGTACTGGCACCAGGGTTTGCTGCATCACCGCACAGGCGCTTTGCGTGCCGTCGGGCGCCACATGCACCACTTCGGCACTGGTCACGATCAGGCGGCGCCCGGCCTTGACCACACGCCCCGTGGCGCGCAACTCCCCCGCCTGAAAGGCCGCCAGAAAATTGATCTTGTATTCGGCGGTGGTCACTTCCATGCCTTCAGCGGCAGTGGTGAGCCCGGCATAACCACCGGCAATATCGGCCAATGCCCCCATGGCACCGCCATGGAAGCCGTCCTGCTGTTGCGATACTTTGTCCGAATACGGCAAGGACAGCTCCACCAGGCCCAGCTCCACCCGCAGCAGGCGGGCCCCCAGGTGGCGCATCATGCCCTGGCGGTCCAGGCTGTCCTGGACGCGCATCCACAAAGGATCAGTCTGCATGGGTGGCGGCTCCTGCGGTTTTGGCGGGTTTTTTGTCACTTTTGGCGAGCAAGGCCCGGGCTTCGCGCTGGTGTTCCTTGATCTCGTCCAGATTGGCCTGCAATTCGGCCATCTGCTCCTCCACCTGCTTGCGGTGGGCGGCCAGCACGTCCAGGAATTTGGTGAGCTGCGCGCCGGTGTCGCGCGGGCTGTCGTACATCTCGATGATGTCCTTGGCCTCGGTCAGGCTCAATCCCAAGCGCTTGGCGCGCAAGGTCAGCTTGAGCCGGGTACGATCCCGTCCGCTGTACACGCGGCTGCGGCCACCCGGCCCGCTGCGTTCGGGCTGCAACAGCCCCAGGTCTTCGTAAAACCGAATGGCGCGGGTGGTAAGGTCGAACTCGCGCGCCAGATCGCCAATGCTGTAGGTGATGCTCATAAGTGTTTGGTACCAGGGCGACAGTCCTTGCGGTAGCTGCCCCCTACAATGTGCCGAATCAGTTGACGTTTACGTAAACGTCAATTATGTCGTAAAAAGAGAATCCACCATGAACGAATTGGAACAACAACTCCATTACCCCCTGGGCGACGCCCTGCCCCCCCAGGGCCGCTGCCTGGAAGTGGCCCCGGGCGTCAAGTGGGTACGCATGGCGCTGCCCTTTGCGCTGAACCACATCAACCTATGGCTGCTGCGCGACGCAATGGACGGCCCATCCGGCCCGGTGCAGGGCTGGTGCATCGTGGACTGCTGCATTCACAACGAGTTGGCCAAAGCGCAGTGGGAAGAGGTTTTTGCCCACGAACTGGAAGGCCTGCCGGTGCTGCGCGTCATCGTCACCCACATGCACCCCGACCACATCGGCCTGGCCGACTGGTTGTGCCAGCGCTGGAACGCGCCTTTGTGGATCAGCGCCACCGACTACCAGGTGGCCCGCTTTGGCTGCATGGGCCCCACAGCGTTTGGCGGCGAGCCGGCTGCCGTGTTTTTTGCCTCCCACGGGCTCAACAACCCGGAGGTTATGGCACAGATCCGCTCACGCACCAACTACTTCCCATCCCTGGTGCCATCGGTCCCGGCACAGTACCGCCGCATGATGGATGGTGATGTGCTGCAGATTGGCAAACATGCCTGGCGCTGCATCAGCGGCTATGGCCATGCGCCAGAACATATTTCCCTGTATTGCGAAACGCTGGGTGTGCTGATTGGCGGCGACATGATGCTGCCGCGCATCTCCACCAACGTGAGCGTCTACGAGCAGGAGCCCGAGTCCAATGCGCTGGCCCAGTTTCTGGACTCCATCGACAAGTTCAAGCCGCTGCCAGCGGACACGCTGGTGCTGCCGTCCCACGGCAAACCGTTCACCGGCCTGCACCGGCGGATTGCGCAACTGCACAGCCACCACCGCGACCGTTTGGCCGAAGTTCTGGACGCCTGCACGGCCCACGCCTGCAGCGCTGCTGACATCTTGCCCGTGCTGTTCAAACGCCCTTTGGACATGCACCAAACCACCTTTGCCATGGGGGAGTCCATTGCACACCTGCACAAGCTGTGGTTCGACGGGCAACTGGTTCGCACGCTGGGAAGCGACCAGGTCATCCGTTTCCAGCGCCAGGGATAAAACAACCATCCGATCCAATTCTTAATCTCGGTTAAGTTCAAATATTGCAGAAGTCCTACACTGTTTCGCAGCAATAACGCGCAGGGAAAGCCGGAATGAAACACCTTTTGAATCAACTCACCATCAAGGCCAAACTGGGGCTGCTGACGGGGATCAGTATTTTGGGCTTGCTGGTGGTCACCGTCTTTTTAGCATTTGGGCAATACCAGCAGAGCTTGCAAGCCCGCGAAAGCCTGGCACAACATGCGGTGGAAACTGCAACTGGCGTGTTGACCTGGGCCTACCAGCTGGAAACCTCCGGCAAAGTGCCACGCGAACAGGCGCAGGACATGGCCAAGGCCGCCATCGGCCAAATGCGCTACGACACGCAAGAGTATTTCTGGATCAACGACATGCAGGGCACCGTGCTCCTGCACCCGATCAAACCCGAATTGGTAGGCCAAGGCGGTGATTCCGTTCGCGACCCCAATGGGTTCCTGGTGATGCTTGAAGCGGCAAAAAAGGTGCGCCAGTCGGGTTCTGGATTTTTGTCGTACCTGTGGCCCAAGCCGGGCAAGGACGCGCCGGTCGCCAAAATTTCGTATGTCAAGGGCTTTGAGCCCTGGGGCTGGGTCGTGGCCTCCGGTTTGTACATTGACGATCTTCGGGAGGAATTCATTGCCAATGCCATGCGCCTGGGGGTGCAGGTGCTGGCGGTGCTGCTCGTCGTCGGCTGGATGGCATTTTCCATTTCCAGCACCATCGCGCGGGGCATCGGCAAAGCGGTGCGGGTGGTGGACGCCATGGCGCAGGGTGATCTGACGGTGTCCATCCAAGCCAAAGGGGGCGACGAAGTGGCGGGTCTTTTGCGCGCCATGGCGTCCATGCAAACCCATTTTTCCAAGGTCGTGACATCGGTACGCCAAGGCTCGGAAAGCGTGGCCACGGCCAGCACTGAAATCGCCTCGGGCAACCACGACCTGTCGGCCCGCACCGAGGCGCAAGCCAGCGCACTGGAAGAAACGGCCTCCAGCATGGAAGAACTCAGCGCCACCGTCAAGCAAAACGCCGACAGCGCCCGCCAAGCCAACCAGTTGGCGGTCAAGGCCTCCAGCGTGGCCGTCCAAGGCGGTACCGTGGTTGGCCAGGTGGTGGAAACCATGCGGGAGATCAATGACTCCTCCCGCAAGATCGCCGACATCATTCAGGTCATTGATGGCATTGCATTTCAGACCAATATTTTGGCGCTGAATGCGGCCGTCGAAGCCGCTCGCGCAGGCGAGCAAGGCCGGGGCTTTGCCGTGGTGGCCAGCGAGGTCCGCTCGCTGGCCGGGCGCTCGGCCGATGCCGCCAAGGAAATCAAAACCCTGATCAACGCCAGTGTGGAGCGGGTGGAGCACGGCTCCGCCCTGGTCGATCGGGCGGGCGCGACCATGAGCGATGTGGTGGGCTCCATTCGCCGGGTCACCGACATCATGGGTGAAATCAGCGCCGCCAGCAATGAACAGGCTTTGGGCGTCACCCAGGTGGGCGAAGCCGTATCCCAGATGGACCAGGTCACCCAGCAGAATGCGGCATTGGTCGAGGAGATGGCCGCAGCGGCCAGCAGCCTCAAATCGCAGGCCCAGGAACTGGTACAAAACGTGGCCATCTTCAAACTGCACGGCAATGCACCGGCAACATCACCGCTCACGGTGCCATCCCGCCGCCAGGTGCCCAGCCCCGGTCCCATTGCCCGGATGGCGGCAAAATCAACACAGAACCAGGGCATCACCCACGCCCCCAAACTTGCAGCGCTGACTCCAGCCAAAGCCGCACCTGCGCCACCGAGCCCCGCCAAAACTACGCCAGCCGCTGGAGATGATGACTGGGAAACGTTTTAAGTCCCCCATGGGGAGTGGCCAAACGGCGGGGCTGCGGAGTGTTGACTTCTGACAAGGCACCTGCAAAAGATTTCGCCCGTGCCATTGGGAGCGCTATATAGTAGTTTGGTGCCAACGTTCATCATCCAAATCTAGGGGGTTTTATGCAGTTGAAGTCCGTCCTGGTCAGTTGTGCTTTTCTTTTCGCAGCCATCCATGCATATGCTGCAGCGACCATCCAGTCACTGAATGGTGATGTGCGCGCCGAGGCAACGGGGCAAGCGGCTTCGGTCGCCACCAGCAGCCAGCGCCTGGAAGCGGGCGCCACGGTGCATACCGGGGCCAACGGGCAGGCCATGCTGCGTTTTGACGATGGACAACTGGTGGTCATCAGCCCCAACAGCAGCTTCAAAATTGACCAGTTCCGCTACAACACCGCCAAACCCGAGCAAAACAGTGTCGCGCTGTCGCTGTTCCGGGGCGCCTTGCGCTTGGTGACGGGCCTCATTGGTCAAAAAGACCACAGCAAGTTCGCGCTGAAAACACCTACCGCCACCATCGGCATCCGCGGCACCGATTTCATGGTGGCGCTGGCCAATCAGTCCTATGTACAGGTCATTCAGGGCGGCGTCGCGGCCACCAATGCCGCGGGCACCGTAGGCTTCGCAGCAGGAACCACCGGCGTGGTGGCGGGAGCGTCGGTACTGCCAGCAACCATTGCGGCATCGGCTCTTCCTGCCTCGGTCGGTGCGACCTTTTCATCACTCGGCTCCTTGTCCATGGCTGCGGCAGCGGGTGCTACGGGGGCAGGTAGCGGCGCCGGGGCCACCGGGGGTACGGCAGGAGCCTCTGGAAGTGCTGCCGGCGCGGCCAGTGGCGCCGGAGCTGCGGGTGCGAGTGCAGCCGCAGCAGGTGGTGTGGGAGCTGTAGGCATAACCGCAGGCGTTGTCGCAGCGGCGGCGGTCGCAATAGTCAGCACACCCACCACCACGGGGACTACCGGTACCACCGCACCTCAATAAGCTCCTGCCTCGGTCGCGTTATAAGCGCTCATAAGCGCTACTTCCAGCGCGGCACCGCGTCGTCCTTGAGTTGTCCGCGCAGGGACGCGTAGTCGGGCACCACCGAGCGCACGGTGTCCCAAAACCGGGGGCTGTGGTCCATCACCCGCAGGTGGCTCAGCTCGTGCGCCACCACGTAGTCGATGACCGGCTGGCGGAAATGGATCAGGCGCCAGTTCAGGCGAATGGAGCCATCGCTGCGGGCACTGCCCCAACGGGTGCCCGCATTGCTCAGGCCCAAACGGCGCCATTGCACCTGCAGCAGCGGCGCAAAATGGTCGAGCCGTTGTTTGAAATTCTGTTGCGCCTGGCGCATCAGCCAGGCCTGCACCGCGTCACGAATCTGTTCGGGGCTGGCTGTTTTGGACAGCCCCACCCGCAAGGTGTGCAGCCCCATGGGCAAGCCCAGTGCATTGGTGGGCGCCAGGTCCAGTTGAGCCCCGGCGGCTTTGAAGGCATGGGTCGGGTCCAGCAGCACCATCACGCTCTCGCCCAAAAACGGCAGTTCCGCGCCGTCCCGCCACACGATCTGCGCTTCGTCCCGGCGGTTTTGGCGCTCACGCGTCTCGCCGAGTTTGCGAAGAATCCACAACGCTTTCTCCTGCAACGCCGCTTCTACCTCGAAAACCGGCGTCCATTTGGGGGCACGCACCACCAGACCGTCAGGGCCTACCACGAAACCAATGGTGCGGCGTTTGGCGCGCTCGAACGCATAGGCGACCACCGCGTTGTCCAGCCGTACTTCACGGTTGGCACGCGGGTGCACAAAGCTGGCTGGTGCGATGGCCTGACCGAGGGATTGGACCGGGAGCGCAACCCTGTCCGGCTCTGCTTTTGCTATATTTTTAATAGCTGTCTGCGCATATTCTACGGGGGCTAGAGGCACAAAAGATCCATCATCCTTGCCCGTTTGAGGTTTGCGGGCACGTACCGGTGATGGCGCCTTGTCCACCGGCGTGGGCAGGGCGTCGAACAGGTCCAAGGTGTACTTCAACAAAGGATGCATATCGGCGACTGCGGTGCAGTGTGCGGCCCGCTTGGGTTGGAGCCCGGATTAGGGATGCGGATAGGCGTCGGGGTCCAGGCGGCGCATTTCCGCCTCGATCCAGGCCTCCACCTCGCGCATCAGCTCTTTGGGCTCGCGGCCCACGCTGGGAATGGGTTTGCCAATCGACACATCCACTATCCCGGGGAATTTGATGTAACTCATGCGGGGCCAGCATTTGCCGGAGGTCACGGCGATCGGAATCACGGGCGCACCCGCCTCCACCGCCAGCCGGGTACCCGCCGTCTGGTAGGTACCCCTTTCACCCCGCGCCATGCGGGTGCCTTCGGGAAACATGATGACCCAGGTGCCCCGCGCCAGCAAGACCTTGCCGCGTGCAATGACGTGTTTCATGGCCAGGGTCCGCGACTCCCGGTTGATGTGGATCATGTCCAGCCGCGCCATCGACCAGCCAAAAAAGGGAATGCGCAACAGCTCGCGCTTGAACACATAGGCCAGTGGATGCGGCATCAGGGTGGGCAAGAGCAGGGTTTCCAGCGTGGACTGGTGTTTGGACAGCAAAACCGCCGGGCTGTTGGCCCCCACGGGCAAATGCTCCATGCCACTGACCCGCACCTGGATGCCCAGAATCACGCGGGCGCCCCATATCACCAGCCGAAACCAGCCCACGGCAAACCACCACAGCGGCGTGCGGCGCACACCCACGGAAATCACCACCAGGGTGAGACCCCAGGGAATGACCGTGACAAACATCCAGGCCATGTGCAGCAGAGAACGGATCACGGGCATCATGCCGCTGCTGCCTCGCGTGTGATCAGAAAATCGGCAAATGCGGCCAGATCGTCATGCACCCGCGTTTCTTTGGGAAAAATTTCCGGTAGGGAGCGCCCCCGCAGGGCCGCGCCCTTGCCGGTGAGCACCAGGTGCGGCTCACAGCCCACCGCCACCCCGGCCAGCACATCGCGTGCGGTGTCGCCCACGGTCGGCACCCCTTTGAGATCCACCCCATAGCGCTCGCCGATCTGTTCGAACAAACCGGGCTCCGGCTTGCGGCAGCGGCATTTCTCGTCGGGCGCGTGGGGACAGTAAAAAATGGCGTCCACCCGCCCGCCCACCGCCGCCAGCATGGAATGCAGCTTGGCGTGCATGGCGTTGAGCGCCGCCACGTCAAACAGGCCCCGACCCAAACCCGATTGGTTGCTGGCCACCACCACATGCCAACCGGCATGGTTCAAGCGGGCAATGGCCTCCAGAGCACCGGGCAGCGGCTGCCATTCGTGCGGCGATTTGACGTACTCCACACTGTCTTCGTTGATGGTGCCGTCGCGGTCAAGAATGCAGAGTTTCATGGAAAGGTTCACAAATTTCGCAGGAGGTGGGGCCGGTTTAGGAAGCCAGCTTGGACAGATCGGCCACGCGGTTCATGGCGACATGCAGGCATTTGAGCAGGCCCAGACGGTTCAGGCGCAGATCCAGTTCCTCAGCATTGACCATGACGTCCTCAAAGAAGGCATCCACGGGCAAGCGCAAGGCGGCCAGGGATTGCAAGGAAGCGGTGTAGTCGCCCGCCTCCCACTGCGTGTGCGCCTGGGGCAAGACGGTTTGCATAGCGGCATACAAGGCTTTTTCAGCCGATTCCTGCAACAGCACCGGACTGACATGGGCGTCCACCTCGTCGGTTTTCTTCAGGATGTTGCCGATGCGCTTGTTGGCAGCGGCCAAGGCCGCACTTTCCGGCAAGGCCGCAAAGGCACGCACGGCGGCCAGGCGTTTGGGCACATCGCCCAGGCGCTGCGGACGCAAGGCCAGCACCGCGTCCACCTCTTGCGCGCTGTAGCCCTGCTCGCGCAGGGAACCGGCCAGGCGGTCGTAGATGAAATTCGAAATATTAGTTGGTGTAGCTGGATCAATCTCAATACGTGTCCTGGAAACCGCAACTGCTCCACCGATGTCTGGCTTGGCAACCAGCGTACGCGCAACATCCAGAAGCCCCGCGCGCGCAGTACGCTCTGCTTCTTCAAATTTTGCAAATACTGCTTCTAACAAGGCCTCCACATCCAGCGGAAGGTCTTTTTCCACCAACATGCGAATCACGCCCAGGGCGTGGCGGCGCAGGGCGAACGGATCTTTATCCCCCGTGGGCAAATTTCCAATACCGAACATGCCCACCAGGGTTTCCAGCTTGTCGGCCAGCGCCACCACCAGCCCTACGTTGTTGCGGGGCAGCTCGTCGCCGGCAAAGCGGGGTTTGTAGTGGTCTTCAATGGCGTGGGCCACCTCCGTTCCCAGGCCGTCATTGAGCGCGTAATAGCCGCCCATGGTGCCTTGCAGCTCGGGGAACTCGCCGACCATGTCGGTCAGCAAGTCGGTCTTGGCAAGTTGGGCTGCGGTATCGGCGGCGCTGGCCAGCCGTTCGCCGTCCAGTTGCTGGCCTATGGCTCGGCCTATGGCTCGGGCGATGGCGCGGACCCGCTCCACCCGTTCACCCTGGGTCCCCAGTTTATTGTGATAAACCACCTTATTCAGTCCTTCTACCCTGGACGCCAGCGTCTTTTTGCGGTCCTGGTCAAAGAAAAACTTGGCGTCAGCCAAACGCGGCCGCACCACGCGTTCGTTGCCACCAATCACCGCACTGGCATCGGCCGGACTGATATTGCTGACCACCAAAAATTTATTAGTCAATTTGCCAGCGGCATCGAGCAGCGGAAAGTACTTCTGGTTGGCCTTCATCGTCAGAATCAGGCACTCCTGCGGCACATCGAGAAACTGCTTCTCAAACTCGCAGACCAGCACATGGGGGCGCTCCACCAAGGCCGTCACTTCGTCCAGCAAAGCGTCGTCGTCAATGGCCTTGGCACCGCCGCCCACACGGGCCGCCGCTGCGGCCAGTTGGCGCACGATCTCGGCACGGCGCTCGGAAAAACTGGCAATGACCGCACCGTCCCGCGCCAGAGTGGCAGCATAGCTGTCAGCATCCGCCAGCAGCACCGGTGATACCGCTGCTTCAAAGCGGTGGCCCTGCGTGGTGTTGCCCGCATTCAAGCCCAGTACCTTGACCGGCACCACATCAGCGCCATGCAAGGCCACTAAGCCGTGGGCCGGACGCACAAAACTCACGCTGCTCCACCCCGGCATCTCGCAGCCGCTTTCCAACTGGTAGCTCATGACCTTGGGGATGGGCAGCTTGGCGATCGCGTCTTCGATGGCTTTTTGCAGCCCGTCGGCCAGCAGGGCCCCTTTGACAGTGCTTTCAAAATACAAGGCCTCGGCCTTGCCGTCCATGGCGCGTTTGAGGCCCGCCACGGCCGAACCGTCGGCGCCCAGCGCCTGCAGCTTCTTGAGCAAGGCGGGTGTGGCATTGCCGGATGCGTCCAGTCCCACGCTCACTGGCATGAGTTTTTGCGACACCGCTTTGTCAGCCGCCTGCGCGGCCACACCGGATACGTGGACTGCCAGCCGCCGCGGTGACGCGAAGTGGCACACCGCCGCGTCGGCCAAGGCCAGGCCCTGCGCCTTCAGCCCATCCGCCAACACGCCGGAAAACGCCTCACCCAGCTTCTTGAGCGCCTTGGGTGGCAACTCTTCCACAAACAGTTCAACCAGAAGGTTCTTTGTTGTCATTTCAATCCTTGTTCAGTGGGGAGCAGCGCTGCGCTGAGGTCTGTCCCGCATTTATTCGGTTGGGGACAGAGCGCCGCTGCGCGCCGGTCTGTCCCGCAAGGCATCACGCAGCCTTTTTCCCCATCTGCTCCACCCACGCCCGGGGTGCCATGGGGAAGCCCAGGCGTTCGCGGCTCTCGTAGTAGCTTTGCGCCACGCTGCGCGCCAGGTTGCGGATGCGGCCAATGTAGGCGGCCCGCTCGGTCACGCTGATGGCGCCACGCGCGTCCAGCAGGTTGAAGCTGTGCGCGGCCTTGAGCACCTGCTCGTACGCCGGCAAGGCCAGTTGCGCGTCAATCAAATGCTTGGCCTGCTTTTCGTGCGCGGTGAAGGCCGTGAACAAAAAGTCGGCATCGCTGTGCTCAAAGTTGTAGGTGGACTGCTCGACCTCGTTTTGCTTGTAGACGTCGCCGTAGCTCAAACCTTCGGTCCAGGTCAGGTTGTAGACGTTGTCCACGCCCTGCAGGTACATGGCCAGGCGCTCCAGGCCATAGGTGATTTCGCCGGTGATGGGCTTGCAATCGATGCCGCCGACTTGCTGGAAGTAGGTGAACTGGGTGACCTCCATGCCGTTGAGCCAGACCTCCCAACCCAGGCCCCAGGCGCCCAGCGTGGGGTTTTCCCAGTCGTCTTCGACAAAGCGGATGTCGTTTTTTTTCAAGTCGAAGCCCAGGGCTTCGAGCGAACCGAGGTACAGCTCCAGAATGTTGCTGGGTGCGGGCTTGAGCACAACCTGGTACTGGTAGTAATGCTGCAAGCGGTTGGGGTTTTCGCCGTAGCGGCCGTCTTTGGGTCGACGGCTCGGCTGCACATAGGCGGCCTTCCACGGCTCGGGCCCCAGTGCTCTCAAAAAGGTAGCAGTGTGCGACGTGCCGGCGCCGACTTCCATGTCGTAGGGCTGCAAAAGGGCGCAGCCCTGGCCGGCCCAGTATTCCTGCAGGCGAAGGATGATTTGCTGAAATGTAAGCATGGTGTTGGGACTATCGCACCACCCAGGCCCCTCCCCGTGGATGCCACGGGAGGCGAAGACCTTACACAGTGCGAGAACTGGCGATTGAGTAAATAGACATTTTACGGGGGACCGGCATCTTGCTGTGGCTGGCGCGCCGCCCAGGCCCATACCAGCAGCACCCACAGCCACAGCGGCCACAGGCCCAAGCGGGATACCCACCACGCAAACGGCGTCATACCGGTGCGCCCTTCCACCCGCCCCTCCAGCACGCCCCGGGTGTGGCGCGGCAGCGAAGCGCTGACTTGGGCCTTGTGGTCCAGGATGACCGTAGCGCCGGTGTTGGTGGCCCGCACAAAGGGGCGTTGGAATTCCAGTGCCCGCATGCGGGAAATGTGCAGGTGCTGGTCAATCGCCACCGTGTCGCCAAACCAGCCGATATTGCTCACATTGGCAAACAGCGTTGGCGCCGACGCCGCATCCACAAAGCGGGTTGCCAACTCCTCGCCAAACAGATCCTCGTAACAAATATTGGGAGCCACCCTTTGGCCCGCCACCGTGAATGACGCCTGCCCCAGGGCGCCCCGGTTGAAGTCGCCCAAGGGGATGTTCATGAGCGCAGTGAACCATTTGAACAGCGGGGGGATGAACTCCCCGAAAGGCACCAGGTGGTGCTTGTCGTAGCGCCAGCTTTCCGCAAGCTCTCCACGCAATCCCAGCACGGAATTGGTATAGCCTTCCGCGTAATTCCCCAGCGGAATGCCGATGAGTGCGGCTTGTCTGCTATGGAAAAAACGGCTCTGCAATGCTTCCCAGTAGCCTAGTGGCAATTGCTGGGGCAACAAGGGCACTGCGGTCTCTGGCGCTACTACCATTTCACTGCGGTTGGCTTGCAATTGCTCGTCGTACCATTGCAGTGCCAGCGGCACTCCGCTACCCGCCTCGAATTTTTCATCCTGGGGAATGTTTCCCTGCAACAGGGTGACCGACAAACTTCCCGCGGGAGCGGACCAGTCGTTCAGACTTGATGGGAGCGCCAGTGGAGCAAACCACACCAGCGCCACAGCAAGGACATGCCGCCAACGGCCGCGCCGTAGCAATGCCAGCGACATCGCAGACCAGGCAGCCAGCGCGCCCACGCCATAGGCCCCTACCCAAGGCACATACCAGGCCAGGGGTCCGTCGATATGCGCATAGCCGATAGCGCCCCAGCCAAAGCCGGTCAACCAGATGCCACGCGCCATTTCGGCCAGGGTCCACAAGGCCGCGAATGCCAGGCTCGCCACCAGGGGGCCGGTGCGCCTCAGGCGCCAGTACAAACCACAGACCACCGCGTAGTAAACGCCCAACGCACCCGCCAAAGCCACTACAGCCACGACCGCAAGCAAGCCGTGCAGACCGGCATAGGTGTGCATGGCCACATACAACCACCAAAACGTGGCGCTCAGCCACACGGTAGCAAACCACCAGCCAAGAGCAGCCGCTTGCCTCCCACTGGTGCAGCGCTGCAGCATCCAGGCAAAGGGGGACAGTGCGAGCCATTGCATCCACCACAGTGGCGCACCCTTTAAAAAATAAGCATCAAAAGGCCATGCAATGCTTGCTGCTTGTGCGCAAGCAGCTACAAAAACAATAGCAAAAGTGACAATCAGTTGAGCAACCCCAGTTGGCCGCCCATGGGTATCAGGCACCCAGTTCAAGGCAACAGGTCTGCGGAAGGGGCGACTTTGAACCACTTCACCGCGCCGCCTTTGGTATGCAACACGACGAAATCGAGTCCCCCCAAAGTGAATTTTTCACCCCGCTTGGGAACATGGCCCATTTCATGGGCAATCAGACCACCGATGGTGTCAAAGTGGTCCTGCGGGTCCGAGTCTTTCAGGGTGACAGAAAACGCGTCATTGACACGCTCAATCGGCGTGTCCCCGCTGACGCGGTAGGTCCGGTCCGCCAAACCAAAGATGTCGCCTTCGTCTTCGGCAATGTCGAATTCGTCTTCGATTTCGCCGACGATTTGTTCCAGCACATCTTCAATTGTGATCAAGCCGGCGACTCGGCCAAACTCATCGATCACAATCGCCAAATGGTTTCTGTTGCCGCGGAACTCACGCAGCAGGTCGTTCAAACCCTTGGTTTCCGGCACAAAAACGGCCGGCCGCAATAACGCACGTATATTGAATTCAGGCGCCCGCTGCAGTTTGAGCAGGTCTTTGGCCAGGAGAATGCCAATGATGTTTTCACGCTCACCGTCATACACAGGAAACCGGGAGTGTGCTGTGTCAATGATGGTGTTGATCAACTCGTCGAAAGGCGCTTGGATATCCACCAGATCCATGCGCGTGGCGGGCACCAGCACATCGCCAGCCGTCATGTCCGCCATGCGGATCACACCTTCCAACATGGCGCGGGATTCGGCGCCGATGATTTTGTTGTCTTCCGCGTCTACCAGTGTCTCGATCAGCTCAGCCGTCGAATCGGGTCCAGGGTGAATGAACTCTGCGAGCTTTTGCAAAAAGGTGCGCTTGTCTTCCTTGTCGGCATGACGGGCGGGATGTGGTTCAGACACAGAGGTGAGGGCATGGACAGCCGTTGCTTCGGACCCTCAAGGATAGCGGATTTGAACCTGCTTCTCTAACTACGGCTCTCTGCCGTCAGGGAGGTGTGCGATTTTGCGCGTCTAACACACCACGCCGGACCTCCTGCAGCGTGGCTAGAAAGCTCCAAAACTGCTTTGCCTGCACTTTGAGACGGTAATCTGCTTGCGCAATTTGCTCCTCCAGCATTTCGGTCACGCGACTATCCAACGTGGCCGGAGGCAACCGCAGGTGCGCCTCTGACTCCGGGCCGTCGCGCTCGACCGAGGCACCCGCGTTACGGGCAATGGTCAGCATCGCCACGTTTTCACTGAGCGCGTGGATGAACATCAAACTGATACCGTCATTGGTGGCATGCATGGCGGCCCTGTCGAACAAACGGGCACCATAGCCGCGGCCACGCGCAAACGGCAGCACCGAAACGCCAAACTCAGCACAGGATTCATAGCCACCGTCTTTGGCATTTGCCAAATGTGCCATGGCGATCAACTCTAGTCGGCGGTTGTAGATTCCAAAAATCTCATCCCGCTCAAAATCAAGCGAATCCACATACCGTTGAATTTGCGCGTCCTTTGCAAGGTACCCAAAACGCAAGTACCGATCCCGGTCATCTAACGCCAGCAAGTGTTTAGCGATGCGGCTACGATGGTTAGCCCCCAGTGAGCGAATGGGCACCATGATGGGCGCCACCCGTGCCACGGGCACAGCATCCCCTCCCCCTGTCGGCGGGCGCAAGAAGTCTCTACCAACCTCAAACGAGGCTTTGATGAAATCAGTTGTATCGACCATGGCGCAAATATAGGGTTTTCACCTAGTATTGTCACCTCAAAGAGCGTAAGCGCTCTACGAACCCCAGACTTGTCGCCAGCATACTGTGAGTATCGACCCCGGCTTGTGCGTTGTAGCATTGCTCAAAGCCGCCACCACTGACCTTCATAATGCGTGACTCTTCGTCCGTCAGATTGATCTGGTCGCTGTCTTTGGCTCCAGGCTAGGGGGCCGCAGGTGGTTTGCCGCCGGGCTTTTTGCCCGTCTCTTTTGCTTTGGCTTCGCGCTTGAGCATCTTCTCGTCAAACTCGGCCTTCTCGCGGGCGTAGCGCTGTGCAGCACGCTCTGCGAT